>Ga0315277_10000784_pt1 | contig 48866 bp, 41 predicted proteins | sample YL17G05_15_MG_FD_203695 | JGI IMG/M metagenome (GOLD analysis project Ga0315277, IMG submission 203695) | Sediment microbial communities from Yellowstone Lake, YNP, Wyoming, USA - YL17G05_15 | ecosystem: Environmental > Aquatic > Freshwater > Lake > Sediment | place: USA: Wyoming | collected... | reverse complement strand
GCAACCGGTGCAAGCCCAAGGGCAACCAGCGGCACTATTTGAATATGGTAATAACTGTGGGTATACATCTGGAAAGGCAGCGATATTCCATACAGGAAGTAACCCACCCACAGACCGATCAACATCATCCTGATACGCGGTGGAGAGATTAACACACCAACCAAACCAAGCAGGATCATCGTCAAGCTGAAGAGGCTGTGTAAAAAGCCCAACCAACGCGCATAAAAATCGGTACTGCAGAGCAATTCAAGTAGCCCGATTGTCCAACTGAAAAAGTATTCGGTTGAGCGGTCGGGGTGCCCAATTACATAATATGCCAGTGCCGGGATAATCATTAACAAGGCCATGCTCCATACCTGGGGAGATTTCCAGAAGCGCCGCCAGCCGTAGACACTCAATACAGCACCAATAGCGGCGCCAGCAACCATAAAGGCGATCACGACCTTGACCAGCACTGCAAAACCGAGGACAAGTCCAGCCAAAACAGCCCAAATCCAGGCCTGTTTTTCCGTCCAGCGGAAAAGAAAGTTCACTCCGATAACAAAGGCGGAAGTCATGAGCGGATCTGGCTGGAATGAACGGCTGGCTTGAACCGCAAAAGGAAGGATCAGGTAATAGGCCAGTGCTACTAGGGCTGCCTCGGGTGAAGTGATGCGCCGCCCGAGGTCGAATAAAGCCAATCCGGCCAACAGCCAGAAAAACGATGCATATATTCGAGCCACCCAGGCATGTTCACCCCCGCTCCAGGTGTAAGTCCAAGCGACCAGGCTTTCTATGATAGGAGGTTCATACTGTCCTACACTTTTCTTGAAAGAAGACGCCAAATCACTCAGTACCGGATCGGCATTTGGCTGAGACTCGTAATAGATGCCGCGGGCAACCAGAGCGTTTCGAAGCTGCCGGGTTGGATGGAAATCAAGGGGGGGGTCAGAAATATCAACTAGACGAAGAATTGCCCCCAGGACAAACAATAAAGCCAGGATGGGTTTCCAGCGATTATGGGGATCAAATACAAACGATTGGCGTCTGGAGGATGCACTCATTCGAAGACTTCAACCAATTCAAAATAGCGAGTCGTAAGGGACTTTTGGAAAAACATCCAGCCTGCCTCCGACCGTCGCGTCCAGCACTTGCCTGCCCGCCCTAGTATAAGCCTTACGAGCCATGTGATAAGCGAACTCGGAAGTTTCCAGATCCGGCAACTGCCAGCGGAATCCTTTTCCGAAATATGCGGGGTGGAAGTGGTCCGGATCATCTCCTCCGGATACAATCGTCTTGTTTGGCTCACCTTTGGTTACGAAGTTGTGGTCCACACCGATCAGAATAACCTGTTCGAAGCCCATGTGAAATGCCAGCTGCAATGCCACATAGGTGACCGTCGCACCTTCCCACACCCGGCCCCGCACATCTTGGGCAAATTTTGGACCAGAGTAAGTTGTATACAGGAATGATAGGTCATCGGCCGGTTGGATGAACCAGCGAGCACGCCAAGAGATGAACCTGGGTATGCGTAGTGAACGAATTTCCCCGGCGCATTGTTCAATGACCAGGTCATTGACCAGGACGAAATAGGTTGTGAGAAAACCCAACTCAGGGAACATCAAATAGAAACGGTTCATGCCAAATGTATATTCGGTTTTGAGCTTTTTCAGATCGGTATTCTTCAGGCTTGGACCGTTACCAATGATGAAAGCACGTTGACCATGATGTATGTTTTTTAGTGAGGCAATATGAGCCATGCTGGTTTTCCGCCATGGGTGGAAATATGCCCCGGGCACCTCGGGCAGGCGTGCAATGGCAGTATGCGTATTACGGACAAGATTCCATAATGGAACCGGGGTGATTTGTTTAACAACGGCTTTCTTGATCATTCAGTACTCAACCTGGCTGTTGCACCCCCGTCGACGATCAAGGCTTGACCGGTGATGAACGAGGATTGGGTCTCATCTGCCAGGAAGTAGATGGCATGGGCAATCTCTTCCGGCTGCCCAACGCGCCCATTGACAGTCCTGCGCGCCAGGTTCTCCAACCGCTCGTGGATGTCTAAACCGCCAACATGCCCACGCTCCAAACCAGCACGCAGCATGGGAGTGTCCACGGCACCCGGCAGGATGGCATTGACACGGATATTGTCGGGTGCGAATTCGATTGCCATGGCGCGCGTCAAAGCCAGCAAACCACCCTTGCTGGCAGCGTAGGCAGCAATGTTGGCAGAGGTCTGTACAGCATGGACAGATGAGACATTAACCACTGCTCCACCCCACCCCGCTTTCAATAAAGGGTAAGCCAGTTTCACACCCAGGAAGACAGAGCGCAGGTTGGAGGCCATAACCGCGTCCCACTCCTCAACGGTCGTCTCGAGAAGAGGCTTGGCTATCTGCATGGCAGCGTTGTTGATCAGGGCATCGATCTTCCCGGTAAAAGCCTTGGTTTTTGAGAAAATGGTTTCAAGATCGTCGGGGTGGGAAATATCCGACTGGATGAACAATCCCTTGGCAGGAAAATCCCCACCAAAAGATGATCGGTCGACGCCCACGAGGCGCCAGCCTCTTTGGGCAAATAATGTCACAGTGGCACGACCGATGCCTCCAGCCGCGCCTGTGACCAGAACAGTCTTTGTTGGATCTTCAGCCATAATCAAATCTTTATAGTGTCAGATGAGATCCCCAAACCATCCAGCAGATTCCGGATGGTATTGAGGTGCACACGATCCCAGGCAGCTGGGCTGGAATTGGCATTGTGTGGTGCGAGCATCACGTTGTCCATCGATAAAAGCGGGCTGTCAGGTGGTAGTGGCTCACAATCAAAGACATCCAATGCCGCACCACCCAGCATTCCGGACTGCAGCGCAGCGACCAAAGCCAGTTCGTCCACGACCGGTCCCCGGGAAGTGTTGATCATCACTGCGTCAGCTTTGACAACTGCTAGCGTCCCGCTGTTTATCAGGTGGTGACTGGTCGGGTTAAGGTCGCAGTTTAGACTTATGTAATCAGCCTGTGATAGCAATTCCCTGAGCGATGTCATCCTGACGTTATTCTCAACCAGGAAGGCAGGGTCAATTTCGACGATGTCATTACCGGTCAGTTTCATGTCAAAGGCGCGCGCCCGTCGTAGAACAGCTTTTCCAATATTACCCACTCCAATCACTCCGAGAGTGCATTCGCCGAGTGATCTACAGGGGAGTTTATTCCATCTCCCGGCTTTCAGCTCTCGATCCATCCATGGCAGGCGCCGGGCAAATGTGAGAATGTACCCCATCACCGTATCAGCCACGGACTGCGTGAATGCATTCAACGTACGCCCAACCTGGATGCCCAGGCGGGTACATGCTTCCTGGTCGATCGAGTCGATGCCCGTGCCCCATTTGGAAATCACCTTTAATCTGGGTGAGCAGGCGTCCAGCACTCGGGCAGTAAAATAATCGTCACCACAAATAGCACCGTCGAACTGGCCGGCATATTTAATCAGGTCATCTTCTTCCATCCGCTCATGAACTTCTGGAATGATCAGGGTAATATCATGGTGTTCAAAGATTGGGCGTAAGCGATCCACTATTGGGATCATATAAGGAGCAGAAAAAAGGATTGTGGTCATATCAACCTGGTTAGAGGCTTAATCATAATTCATTTCCCATCACCTTTACACTCGTTTAGTATTTCTTGATATTGATAAGCATAAGGGTAGGTCGAATAATATGTGACATCCTTGAGTAGATCAAATTGTGTTTCAAAATAAGTGTTAAAAACCAGGCGGAAGGTATTGACGGGGGTAATCGTCGAATAAAAACCAGGATGGGCTTGTGGGAACAAGTAAGCATTTAATATCCCAATTCTGTCAGCTTCATCAAAATGGCTTGGGCCGTGATCTCCTTGAATGATTATCACAGGAGGCGTGCGAGAATCTCGAACGATCCTGGTGACGACTGGGATTATTTGATTGCTGATATATATTGCCTGATCACGATAGCCATTCACATAATCTATATCAGTATAATAGCCGGCATCGGTGCTGCCGGATTTCCGTACAACTACCGGTTCTCCATTTGGTCCAATCACAAAAGGTTGGTGGGGTATGACCAGATGAGCAAAAACAAATTTTGGACCAGGCAATGCAGGCAACTCTACCAATTTAGCAAGTATATACGAGATGTTGTCACGCTTTCGGTCTTCAACGGTTAAGTGATATTTTCTAAAGAGACCCGCATCGTCCAGAATGACCGCAAGAGATGTTTTTAAGAGCAGACTCTCAAATTCGTTGAATCCTCTCCGCGGAGAAAAGTAAAAGAAATCTGTATTTGCGAGCTGTGTGAAATCGAAACCCGTTTCAAATGCGACAATTCTATATCCCATTTTTTTGAGCTCTGCGGCAACAGCGCTGTTTTTTATCAAACGCCAGAGAGGCGAGCGATCAGTATTTTCAGGTGTAAATTCATCACCTAGTACATCAAGGTAATTAAAGTTTAGGGACGATGCCAATGAGAGATCTGTCTTCGAGTAATTGCTTTGACTGCAGGTTGCCACGTAAAAACCTTGTTGCCTAAGTTGATCTATAAAAGCGGAGTTGTCGTAGTTAAAATTCTTTAGAAGGATATCTGAACGACCGTAGCCATCCAAAATAACGTAATAAACATCCGGCAGTGTTCTGTCTGCCGGCAGGCTGGTCTGGTACGGACTTTCGGGAGAAGAGGTCGGTTGATTGTTGGAGTTTAATAACTCAAAGCGAGCAGTCTGCATCAGCGGAAAGGCAAGCAGGATTAAAGACATAATATTCAGCGTGTTCATAAGGGATGAGGGGTATTTGATTTTTTTCAATATCCACCCCACCCCTAGTGAGGCTAATCCCAACCAGATTGGCGCCAAATAACGATGACGTCCGATGATAAAACCAGCAATTTGGACATTTTTAATAACGTCATATACTCGTCCATACGTGAAAAATAGAATTGCCAGTAGAGTGACGATCAACCCGGCCTTCTGCCAATCCCGCAAGAGATTCCCCAGTATTACCAGAAAGAGCAATGCTCCTGTTGCACTCAACAGCAGGGAGCGGTATCCTGACTGGATCTCAACCTGCCCCAGGTTATGTGCCAATAATGCCAAAGGAGCATAAATTGTGAAAAGCAGCGGAAGCCAGGGGAATTTGGATATTTTTCCTAACATCATATTCAGGTATCTCATGAGGTCTTTTTAGGTATTTATTGAGGGGGATAAATTCACTAAGAACAGATCGAAACATGAAATATAAAAACAGCGCCTATTCTGTCACACATAGGGTATTGTAAATAAATTCGTAATTATTCGGATTGGCAACAGATTGCGACCTTGAGAGCTGTTCGCAAATGAAGAACCGTGCATTCTCATCCTCCTTTAAAAACCCGGAAATTTCTCGAGCACGATCAAGATCACCTGTATTTGCAAAGGCTTCAAAGACCGGCATCCACTCTGATCTATCTTCGGGTTTGAAACCCCCTTCCAGGGATTCAATGCCCAATCGCCCGGCTTCCGCCCAATTGCCCTCCTGTCCAGCCAACTCGATTTTCTGGTAATAGTAACACCAATCGTGTTGCGGTTCCTGTCCAAATATATCGAGAGGGGGTATCTTCGGTTGTTGCCCAATATCTATACGGTCAATCCGGGAATATTCGGCGACGTAGATAAGCTGGGCATCCAGATATCCAGGTAATTCCACTGCATGCCCATCGATGACGTGCAGACATGACTGGTCGGTGGGGAACGTACTTATCAAAGAATTTTTGTAATTTTTACGGATGTAGTTCCCTCGGTCTGTATCACCTTTGACCTCCTGTTTAATTATCCTGGGAATGGTTATCGAATTAAGTACATCTGCAGATATGGCTATATTTGATCCCGGGTTATAAATCATATTCACTGGTGCATATATCTCATAGTCTTCGGCGAATCCAAAGCGCGGTAGAACTACGAACATAACCGTGTTGTTTTCAATTCCTGGAGCACGCCAGGACATCTGCCACCACAAGTTACGCTCCTGGTTCCAAAAGTCCCGATAATAAGCAGCGCTGTGATATTGCGTCACCACGCCAATCGCAATCAACGAGAATATAAAAATCCATCGGGGAAGCGCCTGCAGAGTGTGGAATATCAAGCCTGCGACGAACAAGGATACTCCCAGGGACGTCAACACAGAATAGCGATCCCATTGTGATGTGAAAGTAACGTTTCTTCCTGCCACTACGATCGGGAGCAATGCTGCAACCACCATGGGCGCGCCTAACGAAATAAATACCAGGTCTTTATCGGATTGGTGATTGTTACCATCAGGCAAATACCCCTGCCGCTTGGATAAGTATAAATATAACAGACAAAGAACAATAACAACTGAAGCAATTAACAGAGAGATTAAAAAATCCCAATAATTACCTTGCGACGTGAACTGGTAGGCTGGCACAACCCAGGCAAATACAGTTGTTTCGATAACATCCTTAACCAATTCGATCACGATCGATAAAATGCTATGCCATGGCGTCGTACTATAGCTGAACATGAGCCTGTCAACATTTGTTGCAGGTCGAGTGCTTTTAAAGATGAATAGGCGCCAGATTAAAAACGCGAGGGCGACCAGGATGTAAGGTATTGTTTGCTTAAACGTCCGGCCAAAGTTTGTTTTAAGGTTAGCGGGCGACTGTCGCTGTAGGAAAAATCCGCAGAATAATATTCTTGCGACCTCCAGCCCGATCATGGATTCAAATATGCCTAGATAAAACAGGGTAAGGGCTATAGCAAGAGCGCTGAAAGTGAGTTTTGGTAACCAGTTCTTGGATTTCAGTGCACGAATCGTTAAAGCGATCGAAAGAATGGCAGCATCGAGAGCTAAAAGTATCATTTTATATGTGGCAGCCTCTGGTTGCTGCAGGAAACCTGGGTATACAAGAAACAATATTGCGATGAAGGCTGTTTTTATTTTCTTCTCTGGCCAGATCATGCGTAGGATCCAAAGGAAGGCTAACGCTCCCATTAACCTGATGAGTAAAGCGTAAATATGCCAGCCTGTTGGCGAGTCACCTAATATCAAATAGTCAAAAGCGTAGACCAAACCAACGAACGGTCTGTCGCTTTGAAATAGATCGATGAGGCCTGCTGATCCCTTTACCTGCCCGGTCCATATCATGTACCAGTCATCCCGGTAAAATCCCAACTTTGGGATAAGCACTCCATAAGTTAGAACGGTAACCAGGACGAGAAAACCTACGGCGATGAAGGTTTCCCAGGATGCCTTTGTTTTTACAGGCATATTTTTAGTCCTGGGAGGTTTTTCGTTCATCTCCATCCTCCAGGATACCCGATCTCCATTTCACTAATAATTCAGCCATGTCGAAATCGTTCTCCTCATCTATGTCCCAGGCTTCGCTGGCGTCAATCGAAAACATCAACGGTCGTTCACCAAGCCGGTTTTGCCGAGCCAGCAGGATTTGACGGGTGAATATATAGAGACAGGAATTCTCTTCGTAAACGGGAGGCAGATCCTGGGTCTGGATCAGGATCGCTGGATCATGGTTGATGGCGCGCCCATTCTGATCCCACAATCTGGTCTTGAGAGGTGTCACTGAAAAAAGCGAGTCGTAGGATGGGTAACCAGCCAGGAAGGTCTGGATTGCGCGGGATATGGTTTCTTTCCTGATAAGCGGATTGGTGCTGTGCGTCTGGAGGTAGAAATCTGCCTCGATCTGGGCAGTGTCGTACATCAGGATCTCATTCATGGATATTGCATCGGCTCGAAGATGTTCAGGACGTTCGATCACCTTGATCGATGGAAAGTGCTCGTTCAAACCATTAATAACCGGTGGGGAGTCGGTGTCCACAACGATGTCGTTAATCTCCGGGCAGACCAGTAGTGTCTCGATAATGTGATGGAAGAGAGGTTTTCCTGCCAGGAGCCGATAATTCTTGCCGGGAACACGCTGCGAGTGGTGACGCATTGGTACAAGGGCGATGATCTTCATTGTTGATTTCCGTCTATTGATTATACCGAATAGGCTCTACCTCACGCGGTTTACTCTGAGACTGCACATCCATGCCGAGCGGGTAATAAAATGTCTGGCGAAGTTGCCTGGTCAGTGGACCGGACTGGCGGTAACCCATATAGGTGCCCCAGAACTGCATCCAGCGAAATCCAAGAACACCCGCAGCACTCTGCCAGAATACACCGTATCGCAGGGCGTGCCAGAAGTCGCTGAGAACATTACTGGTCGTGATGCGGACGAAATCATAAAGACTGAAGTGCGCCTCAGGATATAGTTGCTTGAAAGCCATTGCTTCCCGCCGGTAGCGGTTGAAGACAGCCAGCAGTGTCTCATTATGATAATGGATGATCTCCGCCTCGGCTGCGTAAGCGATCACGTATCCCTGGCTCATGGCCCACTTCGCCCAGGCCAGGTCCTCCAGGCCTGTCAGGTTCTCATCAAAGGACTGCTGCTCCCATAGCGAGCGGCGGATGGCCGCGTTGGCGTTATTGCAGAAGGGGTGGTCCTGGCGAGGTTGAGATTGTTCCGGGTACCACTGGTGGTAGATTTGTTGTTCCGAGAAATTGCTGCTGGCTGGTGCGCGCTGTTTACCATATGCCAGCGCAACTTGTGGATCGTTGAATGGTTCCAGTAACCGTTCCAACCAGTCAGGATAGACGGGGTAGACATGCGCGCTGGCGATAACAATCAACCCGCCTGATGTGGCAGCAATTCCAGTGTTTAATGAGCGACCAAAGGTGAATTCATCCGGCAAAATGTGGACGATCTTAGCTCCCAAGCGTTCGGCGGTCTCAATTGTCGCATCGCTTGATCCTGAATCGACCAGAATGGTCTCCACGTCCTGAACCGTCTGCCGCTGGATACCCTCCAGCAGACGACCGATATGCTTCTCCTCATTGTAGCCGCGGATAATGATCGAACAGGATGTCATCTGGCTCACCAATCATTGTTCTTGACGTATCCCAGGCGAACGAGCAGATCACCGGCGATATCCTTGAAGATATGCTTGTGTTCATCGGTAAAGTATTTTGTCCACTCCCCGGTCTTTCCGGCGCGGAAGGTCGGTGACCTGCCTGGATCGATGCTGTTAACCAGGATATCCAGTATCCGCTCACGAGGTATTGGAAGGGTGTCGACCCGATTCAGAAAATGATCGAGTACTTTGTTTAGAACGGTAAGGCGATCGTGAACGAAGTCTTCAAAATGCAGTGGCAACACTTCAGGTCGGTCCAACCAATTCATATAAGGGGCAAAACGACCAGCGATATCTGGGAATTCCACGTCTGACTCTGGAAGTCCAAGGATACTGACCTTTAATCTATCATTAAAGTTTGCAAGCACCTCGGTGTAATACTTGTGGTGATGGTGGCTGGGAGCCATATCGGTGATATAGAAAACATGCGAAACAACCACGTCGCGCGGATCTCTAAAAATAAAATAGGGGATAAAGTTCTGCGTGCAGACCCGTTCCACAACCTCAGGTAAGGCGAACAGGTGCGCTGACGATACATCCAGGGGACGAAGAGCATTTATATAGTTCAGGGTTTCCTGCAAACTGCGCTTGCGTCCGGTCTCACCATCATATGCAGCAAACGTCAGCGGAAGGTGACAGGAGAAAGGAGCTACCATGGAAAATCCGAGCAAAACCTGGTCTAGCAGATGTGAACCGCTCTTGGGGAATGATATGCCGAGCAAGACAGGCCAACTGCCTGCCGGGGCTTTCACTCCTACGAAGCGGAGGCGCTGAGCCAGCACTTCCGCTCGATAGACGAACAGCCGCATTATATATTTATAATCTCGCCGAGCGCTCATCGAATAGCACTTTCAGCCAACAAGAAATCTCCACTGGCTAGAACGCCGTTGAGGATGGCGGCAATGGTGGGAGAGTTTTCTGGTAACAATTGGGATGGATCAAATGATTTGAACCGGGTATGAGTAGACCGGATGCCTGGGATCAGGAAATCATCAAATGGCAGGGACGAAAAGAAGATTTGATAATACAAGAACCGGCGGGAATTGCGGCGAAATTCAGCCGGGACTTCAATCTTTTCAATAGACAGAAATTCCTCCATCTTTTGACGATAGGATTCAACTGTTTTTGGGAAAAAGACTGTTGGAACCTGTGTAAACCGGCCTCTGCCAGCTGTAAGCACTGCCGCTCCCAGGATCGAAGCTTCCAGGCCGATGGTCGAATTATATATCATGACAAATTTCGAACGCTGTATCAGATCATAAGAGCTCAGAGGTTCGTTGGGCGGGATGAAGAGGACATTTGGCATGCTGTTGACATGGTTGGTCTTAACCCACTCGGCAACTGTCTCCCGGCTTTCCTTTCGGAGGCGCATCTCATCAGGGTGGGAACGGATGACAAAGAGCGTTTCCGGGTGTTTCTGGATGACCTCCAGCACCTGGTCGAGCCAGTCAAACATATCGGGGAAGATAGTGTTGGCATGCGGTTGACTGGTGTCGAAGATCACATTGGTAAAAACCGGTACGATCTGCTTGAACTGCCCTGCTTTCTTTAAGAAACTATCGTCCAAACCTTTGATCTGTGTCCAAAATTTGATGCCTGCCATGCTGAATTGCCCCTGAAAGCGTTTTTCAAGATAGGCATCCAGGCGCGCATTTTGGGCTGCATCCAGGTCAAATCCAGCAGGGATGTGCAACGGATAGGCGGTTGCTTCACCCTCGGTAAAAAAAGCTGAGGTGGATCGCAGTCCAACTTCGTGGGTGATCGTACGGATGCCGCGCTTGCGCGAGATCCAACAAGCGGCCGCTTCGGGAAAGAACTGCCCATTGAAAATTATCACAGTTCTCGGGTCAGTCTGATCCAGGAAATGCTCGAACTGTTGGGCGACATTCCTGGCTGAGAGAATATATTCACCCAGCAAGAAACGTGTTCGGGCATTATCTTCCAAATGGAAACGACGAAGGATCCATCGCAAGCCGGGCAGACAAAGGTCGCCCAGAGGGATACCCTTCCAGTTGAAGCAGCTGAGTTCGTCCAGACCCATAAGTTTGATGGCGGCTGATAATTCCATATCGGGCTGAAATTCAAACCAGTGTACATCCGCCCCTTTGTAAATCGTGGATGATTGATAGATGCACGAGCGACATGGGGGTGTTTTTTGCGGATGGTCGCGGTTGGTGCCAAGAACACAGCGACTCATCCCTGAGCGGCAGGCAAAGAAGACCACCGGAACACCCTGAAGACGAAAGCCCCAGGAAGCCAGCAGATGGAAGGCGCTGTTCCACGACAGATCGTCGATACCGGTGGAGGCTTTAAAGAAAACCACAGGAGAGCCGTGGGTTTCAGGAGCACGGCGCGCGACCTGGCGAGCCATTTTGGCTATCTGCCAATTGTTCAGATGCCGAAAGGTACCTCTCATGATGCGCTGGGTGAAGAATTCCTGCAAGGGGATTGGCATTACCAGTTATCGTCCCTTTCATAACCCAGGATAGTCAGCAGGTCTCCAGCCACATCTCTAAACAGGTTTTTATGTTCCTGCGTAAAGTAATCCCGCCAACCGCCAGTTTTACCGGAGCGGTAGGTGTGGGACTTGCGGGGTTGGATTGATTTCTCAAGGGTGACAATTGCTTGCTCACGGCTCATCGGTAGTCTGAAACCAGTCTTTTCCAGTTCATCGAGCATGGCGTTGAGGGTTGTATGGCGATTATCTACCAGGTCTTCAAAGCGGATGGGTATGACATGGGGTTGTTTGAACCAGTCCATGATCGAGTCGTAACGCTGGCGGACACTGACCATATACAAACCTTCCTGGTCAATGCCAGTGATCGCCACTTTGAGCCTGTCGTTGAAATTGGGTAATTGCATGTAAAAGTCATGCATGCCATGCTCTTCATACATATCCGTTGCAAAGAAGATGTGCGAGATGAGCATATCACGCGGGTCGCGGTAGATAAAATAATTCACCCTTCCCGAACGACACAGGAAGGCAACGTTCTCGGGTGAAGGATCGAGATAACCCCATCCAATTACGCCCTGCGGTACGCGCTGAAGTTCAGCCAGTACTTCACTCTGTGAACGCCGACGTCCATCTTTTGTTATCGTACGGATGGGATCAGCCTGCACATAGGCATATGGGGCGATTTGACAGAATCCGTTCAAGATCTGCAATAACAGGTGTGAGCCACTTTTTGGTTTGGCATTGCCAAAGATGGCAGGTGCTTCACCAAACTTGAAGCGTTTCCAGCGGTAGACCGCCAGCAGGTACTTGCCCGCAGGCCGCAGGATCCGTTTGATTTGCCCTGGCAGCCTCATTTTTTCTCTTGCCGTCTATTCACTATTGACACGGCGGAGTTTCGTAAGCGAAGGCAACTCACTATCATAAATACGCTTTACGCCGTCTCCTAAGGACTGTTCGGCTACACGTATGTATCTGACTAACCGCTCGAAACCTCCAGGCTCGACCGAAGCAGCCTGATCGCTGCCCCACATGGCGCGGTCGAGGGTCAGATGCCGCTCAACCATGCAAGCACCCAGTGAGATTGCTACAACCGATGGTATCAAGCCAACCTCATGACCTGAGTAGCCTACCGGACAGGGATATTCTTCCCTGAGTGTGCCGATCATACGCAGGTTGAGCTCGTCAGGTTCACACGGATAAGTGCTGGTGCAGTGGGTCAACACCAGATTTTCGGTACCAACTACATTGACTGCTTTTTTGATCTGCTCCATGGTCGACATTCCAGTTGAAAGGATCAGCGGACGACCGGTCTTTCGGGCATGGCTCAGCAGGTTGTGATCTGTCAGCGAAGCCGAAGGTATCTTGAAAGCGGGGGGGTCAAACTGCTGCATGAAATCCACTGACTGCTCATCCCAGACCGAGACGAACCAGGTGATACCTTTTTCATGACAGTAATGGTCAATGTCTTGGTATTCGTCTACGCCGAACTCCACTTTATTACGATAATCCAGATATGAGATGTAGCCCCAAGGCGTCTCACGCATCTGCTTGGCCTGTTCAGGTGGCGTACAGACGTGTGGCGTGCGTTTCTGGAATTTCACCGCGTCTACGCCGGTATGGACGGCTGCATCGATCATTTCTTTCGCGACCCGAACGCTGCCATTGTGGTTAATCCCGATCTCGGCGATGATATAAGCCGGATGACCATCACCTACCAGCCTGCTGCCAATCTTGACTTCTCGTGCCATGGTTTAACCTCTTTTATATTGGAGTATCAGGTCACATAATTCGCGTACTGCGCCGTGACCTCCATTGTGTGAGAGAACATAATCTGCCTGGCGGATTGCCTCAGGCATTGCATCTGGGACAGTCACCGCCCAGCCAACAAGATGAAAACAAGTCAGGTCATTGATATCGTTGCCTATATATACAACACAAGCAGGATCTATTCCTCGCTTTTCGAGTAAACCTCTTAAAGCCGCCTCTTTATCATCAATTCCCTGCAAAACCGGGATGCCGATCTTTTTACAGCGGGTGCTTACCACCGGATTTGTCTCCTTTGATATGACCACTGACTCTATCCCGGATGTCCGGAGTAATCCTAACCCGTAGCTATCGCTACGGTTCGATGCTACCATTTCGCGCCCATCCGGGTCGGTCCAAACACGGTTGTCAGTCAGTACACCATCGAAATCCATGACGAGCAGCTCGATTCTCTTTGGCATCGGGCGGGGAGATTTGCCCGGCGTGACAAAATCCAACCTGCCATTTGTCACCAACCATTCGGCTTTGGCCCAATCGGATGGAGTATCGAGATCGACCGTAAAGCGTGGATCAATGGTTATCGGAAAGATGATGTCACCGGTCATCGACCCTTTTCCCAGGATGGTCGATGAACGAATGGCATCGATGTGACCAGTTTGCCAGTAGACTGCTGGCAGGACCTGGCGCGGGGCGTTATATGGTTCGTCAAGACCTGGGACGCCGAGGAGCGGTACCATCCTGCCAGATCCCGGTTCGATACGCCACATCTTATATGGATTCTGTCCAGCAGGAACCACGCCTCGTACGCAATCAACCTCAGGGTGGTCCAGTAAAATCCGTACGGCGTTATCTACACAGTCCACAGGTCGGATCGGTGAGGTCGGACGGAGGTGCACAACAATGTCTGGCTTAAAACCCTCATGCTCATCAAGCCACTGCAGGGCATGCACAAAAACAGGCAGGTCTGTGGAATTATCTTGAGCCAGCTCTGCAGGACGCTGGAAGGGCACCTCGGCACCGAACTGACGGGAAATTTTAGCGATTTCCTCGTCTTCTGTGCTCACGATGGTGCGGCTGACGGTTTTCGCTTGCAGGCTGGCAGCGATACTATATGCAACCAACGGATAGCCTGCAAACGAGCGGATATTTTTGCGCGGGATGCCTTTCGAGCCACCGCGCGCTGGGATGATCGCAAGGACTTTTACCATGCCGTCCAACCTCCATCGACTATTAAATTCGAGCCAGTCATGTACGAGGACGCCTCCGATGCCAGGAACAGGAGCGCACCATTCATCTCATCCTTGCGAGCCATGCGACCAAGGATGGTCTTTGCCGAGTAGTTCCGCTCGAATGTTTCATCATGCTTGTTGAATACACCACCGGGTGTGAGAGCATTGACCCGGATCTCTGTCCCGGCGTAGTAGGCAGCCAGGTACCTGGTAAAGCCCAGTACACCTGCCTTTGTCACGGTGTAATAAACAGGTTTATATGTCTGCGGATGACCCTCTTGTATGTAAATCCGCTGGTCAGGACCTCCCAGGCCATATGTTGAACAGATATTGATGATGCTGCCTTTCTTGCCTTGAGCCAACATCTGTTTGACACAGGCTTGTGTGACCAGGAACATGCCAGTCAGGTTGACAGCCAGCGCCTGGTTCCACTGCTCAAGGGGATAATCCTCGAACTTGCCGGAAGATATTCCTTGTGCCAAAGCCTCAGGATCGAACTTTGGGTCGAGGGCAGCGCTGTTCACGAGGATGTCGATCCTTCCTAAAGTTGAGACGACTACTGCAGCCATATCATGCACGGATTCGGGACGGGTGATGTCTGCGGGTACGACCTGAACCTGGTAACCTGCCTGGATCAGATCATTCGCTAGTTTTTCAGAAGCCCCGACGTTCAAATCCACAATGGCAACCGCTGCACCAGCCTCGGCCAGCGTCCGGCAAAATTCAGCTCCCAGCAGGCCGGCTCCGCCTGTGACCAGGGCGACCCGGCCAGTTAGGTCAAACATTTTGGGGATATTCATATCTTCTTCCTCTCAAGGCTGGGCAGTATAAATGGCGTCACCCTGTGATTTTTGTGCAAGGTAAAGACCTGTGGTAATTTCCTCCAGGTTTTCCTGGAAAGCCGGATCCTCGGTATCAGCAGAATTAAAGATAACCATAACCGCTTTCCCTTGCAGGATATCACTTTTCATCTTCTCCAGTCCCTGCTGATAATCGGGAAATGGTTGCAGCGTGACTGGATCAATTACATTAGGTAAAACAAGGCTTGGCCGGTCAGCCCAGATATAAACTGCTGTGGTCTGATTGGTGTAGACCATGATGTCATCAGACAGCCGGCGTACTGCCTCCATGATTTCAGAATCATTCCACTGCCAGCTTGCATAACCCTGCCCGTCTTTTTTCAGGTCATGGATAACCCCGTATTGTGTGAATAAAGAAATACCTGAGATCCAGAGGAAAACCAAAAGAACAACAATCCGCCAGTAAGTTTTATGTAATTTCCAGACCCACACTCCAACTGCAATGAGCAGGATAAGCAGTGCAACGTAGACCGGAGAGAGAATCCGTTCCTTGAGCGGGGTACTGGCGTCAAAGAGATAGAGGGAGACCAATAAAGATCCTAAATATCCAAAGATATATGATCCATTGGTGAAACTGAGGGTATCTGCCTGTGGGGTCAGGGTTGGTTTCAATAATAATTTTAGACCGGCTATGACAAGCCAGGCGAGCAAGCCCAATCCAATGACAAGCAGGATACCTTCAATAAAACCGGGTATTTTCCCTAAATACCTACGCCAATCCTCTATCGGGAACAAGAATCTTGAAAAGTTGTAAATTCCACGCTGGAGGTTATCAGGCGTCACCGGATGCCATTGAATTGTCCGGTTGGTGAGGTTGCCGGCTAATATCTTATTCCGGATCGTCCAGGCGAGCAGCCAGGGACACGCGCTCCCAAAAAAGACGAGCAGGCTAGTGATCCGCTTGCGTCCCGTTTTTTGGAGGAACACCAGCGCCATCCCCAGGGTTGCCAGGAGAGCCAATCCGGCATAACGGGTCAGATACGCCAGTCCGGCAGCGGATCCGGTTCCCACCAACCATCCAGTTCGTTCTTTTTTGATATAGATAGCAAAAAGCAGGAAAACCGCCAGACTGATGAACAGGTATAGCGGCTCACTCAGGATGAATGAGTGAACCCGGAGTAATGCAGAATTGGAGATAAACAGGAAGGATAGCATTGCTCCAGCAACTCTTGAGTGTGTCATACGCCAGCCAATGATACCCAGCAACACCGTGTTCCCGCCAAATAGAAGTATGTTGAGCAGCCGGGCACCCCGCAGAGGGTCCAAACCTGACAGGCTGATCAATGCCAGGACAGAAGACAACACTGGAGGAAAGTGAGTAATGGGCTGCAGCTGGCTTCCCAGCCAGATCTGGCTGTATCCCTGGCCGCGAAGGATTGCCCTCGCTCCAGCAATATAGGCGATCGAATCGTTGGACAATCCCAGGCCAAATGGTGTACTGACTTTCAGCATCCAACAACCAGCAAGGGCAATCAATCCCAGGACCAAGAGCAACAGGCTGGTTTTTTGATTGCTGTTACTCTTCAAAATGCCGCCGATCATGCTGCATTCTTTAACCTCATCAATGGTTCACCTGCCGGGCGAATATGCTCCCACCCGGCAGGTGTGGATGAATTAGCTACCTTTCTCCAGAAAACCTATCTCTTCTAAATATTTAAATATCTTTCGGCCGTTCTCTTCGGGTGTTGCATTAACCGTCTGGAGTGTGATCTCTGGATCGATGGGTGGTTCATAGGGATCATCCACTCCGGTAAAACCTGTGATCTCGCCGCGGCGGGCTTTGGCATATAAGCCTTTGACGTCACGTTGTTCGCAGACCTCTATTGGTGTATCCATAAACACCATAATAAACTTGTCTTCACCGACCATCTGTCGGGATTCATTGCGGGCAGCGCGGTACGGGCTGATCGCTGCACAGATCACAGCGCCATTATGATGGACGATCTCGCTTGCCACATACCCGATGCGGAGGATGTTGGTATCTCGATCTTCCTTGCTGAAGCCCAATCCCTTGGATAGGTGAGTACGGATGACATCACCATCTAGGACTGTTATCTCACGTCCGCGTTCCAGCAGCAGCGAGGTTAATACCTCGGTGGTGGCTGATTTTCCAGAACCGCTCAAACCAGTAAACCAGATGCAGAAACCCTGCTTATGCTTGGGTGGGTACATTTCTCGGAGGATTTCAGCTGTCTCCGGGCGGGTGAACCATGGAGGCAGTAGTTTACCTTTCGCCAGATACTCCTCACGCACCTGTGTACCGGAAATATTTGAGGTTTTCGCTCCTGCAGGTATGTCTTTAGATTCAACATACCGGTCATCATCGGGCAAGTAGACAAGTTCTTCAAACGGAACCATTCTTACCCCCAATTCAGCCTCATACTGTGTAAGCAGTTCCTGGGCATCGTAAGGACCATAGAAGGGTTTCCCGCTGCTGTCATTACCTGGTCCGGCATGATCACGCCCAACGATAAAATGATTTGCACCGTGGTTGCGGCGTATAATCGCATGCAATAAAGCCTCACGCGGACCACCCATACGCATCGCCAGGGGTAACAAGCTTAGCATGGTGCGTGATTTATCATAGTATTTATCCACCAGCGTCTTGTATATCCGGACGCGGGTGTAATGGTCCACATCCCCGGGTTTGGTTAATCCAACTACAGGGTGAATGAGCAGGCTGCCGCCAACCTCTTCAGCAGCGCGCTTGGTCAGCTCCTCGTGAATGCGGTGCAGGGGATTACGGGTTTGGAAAGCCACCACATTTTCATGTCCCATCGTGTCCAATTTTTCCCGCACCTGGGCTGGTGTCTGACGCAGGTTAACAAAATCATGATAACGAGGCAGGTTGATTACCTTCAATTCACCGGAGATACACACCTTCCCCCAGGATGCCATCTCGGACACGAGAGGATGGCGCGGGTCATCAGTTCCTAGACTCAGTCGGGCTTCCTTCTCGGGGTTCCAGGAGAAAACTTCCTCCAGCTTCATAACGGCGATCGTGTCGTTGAGTGCGTTGCGCAGTACGATCTCACTACCGACAGCAGGCAGTTCATTTGGATTCGCTGTCAGTGTGATGGGCAGCGGAAAGAGTGTTCCGTCAGCTAGGCGCATCTCGTGCAGAACACGCTCATAATCGGTTTTTCCCATAAAGCGATCAAGCGGTGAGAAGCCGCCAGTTGCCATCAGTTCGAGATCATTCAAAGCACGTGGTTTGATCTTCATTGAAGGCAAGCGCGAAGTCCTCTCGATCAACTCACCGCGTTCCTTGCCTGTCACGACAAGGTTAATAAGCTTGCCGCCATATGGTGTAATCAGTTTTGCATTTTCCATTCGAATATTCTCCTAAATAGTTTTTATTCTTTTATCAATCAAAAAATCTGACAATCTGTTCCAGCTTTGACGAACGCTGGGCTGCCAAAGCCAGCTCGAGGGCATGCCTGCCATCCTCCAGGGTGCATATCGGATCAACCTCCCTGCGGGTGACTTTTATGAAGTGGCGCATTTCGTCCAGGAACATCACGTTGCGTTCAAAACCTTCTGCTGGTGTGAATCTTTCCCAGGCTTTTTTCGCAGTCGTATACATTTGCAGGACGCCATCGGTATTATCCCACTGCATTGTCCCACCCGAACCGACGATCTCCCAACGGTGGGTAGGAGGCACCTGATTATAATTCACATGCACACTCCCGATCGTGCCATCCATCAAACGCAGTCCTATCTCGGCGGTGTCTTCGACTGGCAGACCAAGATTCAGTGAATCAGAGAAAGCCCACAGCGCCTCGACCTCACCGAGAAGCATACGAACATAATCCAACGGATGGCAGAGGGTCAGGATGACACCTCCACCCAGATCAGGGCGGGCTGCGTAACCTGAACGGAAATCCTCCCAGGGGTGCCAGCTGGGTAAATATTCACCCCAGTGAACATGGAACGATAGCGGTTTACCGATGGAGCTTGCCTTGAGCAGGTCAGCAGCCTTGCGCAGGGTTGGGTGGAAGCGGAACTGGAAGCCGACCAGTAGCTGCCTTTTACCAGCACGCAAGGCGGCATCAAGTGCATCAATGCGCTCAAGTGAATCCGAAACAGGTTTTTCCATCAGGATCGAGCAGCCCGCCTCAGCTGCCGGTATGGCAACGTCCAAGTGCAGGGCCGTCGGATTGGCAACAATTAGCGCGTCCGGTTTGTGAGCCAGCGCAGCGGAGAGATCGGTTTCGGTCAGTAACCCGTCCAATTCGCCATCCGGCAGGGTGCTCTGGCGTGTTCTATAAAGGATGATATCTTTCTCGCCCAACGCCTGGAGGTTGCGCAGGTGGCGCCGGCCTATTGAGCCCAGACCAGCTATCAGGAATTTCATTCCCAGTTTAATCCTTTCTCATATCCCCATTTGACCAGCATCTCACCCGCGACCTCTTTGAATATCACCATATCGCGGTTGGTGAAGAGGTTGCGCCAGTTACCAACCTGGCCCTTGGGCAGGAATGAGGCGATTGTCTCATCTCGTTTTTGCTGCCACTCCTCATCTGGATTGGCTTGCATTTCGACATGTAGCGCTCCTTCCAGTGCCTTGTCGATCTTCTTAACACCCAGGAATTTCCACAAACGGGACATTTCTTCATGGGAATTTTCCAACAGGTCTTCGAAACGCATCTGGAAGTATCGCTCACCATACAGCCGTCGACCCTCGGCTTCGATTTCAGTGAGATTCTGTACCCAGCTCCTGGCGAGGCGCCGCAGGAAGCTCTCGGTGAATATCGAACGCTCACCATTGGTAAAGGGAGCTAGGTTGAGCCGCAGTGCTTTGGTGATGCGTTTGTCTTCATGGGTCAGGAAGCGTGACTCTTCCACGAAATTGCGGAAACGTTCCGAGACCATCACATCCCGCCCATCACGGACAATATAGACCAGACTGGCATCTGGATATACAGCATACATATCGCGCACAGCCTGTCCATGGATCAAACTGCTTGGGCTTTTATCTCCAACAATCCGCTTGCCTTCCCTGGCTGCTTCCCGTTCCATGATGAAATCCGCAACGGCGCGCAGCACAAGTGGAGAAAGGTCACTGCCGTGGTTCCAGCGATTGCTTCGGCGCCTGAGCCACTCTTCAACCTCAGGATTGCTCACCAGCGTTTTTAGTAGCGGCGGGCGGGTGAAAAAGTGCGCCTGCCAGTTGCAATGCACCTCAGAGTGCAGGCGCACCAACCGTGCCAGCAGCGTTGTCCCCGATCGCGCATGACCAAGGATGAAGAACTTTTCACGTGGAAAGAAAAGGCGTACCTCAGCCAGCATTTCGGGCGTGAGTGGCGGGATCTCACTCCGGGTCTTGCGCTTCGCTTCGCCCCTAAGCATGATGCCGGCAGTAAGGCGCAGGCGGGAAATAAATTCCATTCAAGATCTCCAGTTCATGGTTTTCTGTCCAGTACAGATAATATGAATTCAGCAGTACGCTTTCCAGCACTACCATCAACATAGCTGATCTCACGCTCGACAAAGCTGCGCCGGGCAGTAGCATCAGCCTGCGAATCTTGCAGGTAGAAGTTGATCGCCTCGCATAACTCTGTTTCATTGGTAGCGAGGCGGCCAGCCCCGGCCTCTCGGAAACGTTGATGCGTAGGCCAGTTCCCAATTTTTTTCAAGGCTAACGAATATTTCTTTGGGGTATTCCAACCCCCGGGCACATCAATGCAGGAACTGACGATCGGTGTGTCATGAATGGCACATTCGACAACCATGGTTGAAAAGACGGTCACGAAGACATTCGAATGGACCATCATTGAGGTTTTTTCCGGCATGTCCTCGCCAGAATAATAACCCAGTGAACCGCCTATTGGAACTGGACGGACAACATGCACATTCGGATATTCTTTTTCAAGAACGTGGATGCGTTCACGCTCCCCGGCGAAGATCTTTGGTTTTTCCTGGAAGTGACTTGGGTGCAGGCGTACGAGCAGCTGCGACGGTTCAGACAGCTGATCTGATGCAACCAGTTTCGCAAGGGCTTCGACATTCGGATAATTCGGTGCAAAGTGTACGAAGCTGCAGGCATATGCGATCAATTTACGCCTGGGATCCAGACCATGAGCACGAAAATACTCATCCTTTGGCATGAGCCAAGCATTTTTCAAATAACCATCATAGGAGGGGATACCCCCAATATTAATGCGGTCTGGTTGCCAGTCTGAGCCGAGCACCAGTTCATCCTTCTGAATGTCTGACCAGCACGTAGCCCAATCTACCGGCGCACCGGGGATGGTGTAACTGCTTGGATTGTCCCATCCGACGATGGCAGCCATTGTCGATATTCCTTGCCGGTTTGCCTCACGCAGCAGGTAGCGGTCCATGCGCCAGCCTGCAGTGCTGGCAATGACCAAGTCTGGTTCGTACTTTTCAAAAAGATCTTCATATATATCTGGGGTAAAACGCATTTGAGCGCGCACCAGTGCCTTGCGCGCCGCAGCAGAATGACGCAGGAGGAAAGTCAGAAATGCAGCCGGCATCCAGATCGCCAGGCGGAACTTCCACGAATTTTCCATCCAGACCTCCCAAATATGACTATCCAGTGCCTCCGTGTTGATCCGCGCAGACCCCCCGACACGACGCAGGTATATCAGCAGCCACTGCAGGCGGCTGTCGACCGATTTATAGTAGTCTCTGGCCTGGTTTAGGCGCAATCCTTCAAAACACAGACCGGGTTTCACGAAGCGTTTTTCGATCTGTCCTTTAATTTCGTCATCGGTGAGCAGGATGACCTCAACGCCTGCTTCGAGCAACGTCTGGACGACATCACTCTGAAGAAAATAGACGATTGCCATGCCATGGTCAGCACTGATGAAGATACGTTTTTTCATGCTAATAAATGTTCCTAGGTGTAATACCAGCGGAAGATCCGGTTATGAATTGCTAAAAGAACCCTCTTAATAGGCGCGCGTTCCAATATCCTTCGAAAAAATCCAACGGGGTTTTGGAACCTGGCGCCCGTAAGCTCACCACGCAGGTTGCCCAACGTATTGCTGAGATTCATCGTCAGCGGGTCCGTTACCATTAAACGCAGGTAATGAGAATCGTTCATCAGGGAATCAAGGCGGCGCACCTGGCCCATTGGCTTGTCCATGTCAAAGGGGAGGTACTGCTGCAACACTGATCTGTAAGCAACAAACTGCCAATGCGAGGCGCCAACCATTGCCTGCACACCTTGATATGTGATACGCAGGTCGCGGGTCTCAGAATACACCTTGCGATTCTCTGCTTCTGTCTGACCCAGGCTCAAGTTGAAATCAAGGAATGTCTCCCAGGGTATGAATTGACCTTCTTCGAGCATGGCTGCGGGGGTATGCCTTGCCCACTCGACGGTGTGCGTGTAGAAATCCGGACTGGTACGGAATGGACGACCGGTAACCATTCCCACATCCGGAAACTTCTCAAGGATCTCAATAGATCGAGATAGCCATTTCGGATGGAAAAGCACGTCGCTGTCGGCATAGGCTATGATCTCGCCAGGTGCACCACCGAAGATCATGTTCCAAGCGCCACCCTTGCCCAGGTTTTTATCCGATAGGAGCAGATACTGGATGAGACCATTGGTACGTTCCTGGTGGAGGAAGTCACGGACTTCCTGGCAAGAGCCGTTGTCAAAGACCATCAGGTCAAAGGGCAAACCAGGGTCAGCGCGCAGGCTTTCCAGGCTGAGTTTGAGCACATCCAGGCTCTCGGCGTAGTAGCCACTCAGGAACGGAATATAGCTCAAGACAGCTGCCGTGATCCGCTCCGGGCGGGCGACGTTTTTGACAAACTTGGCAGGATTCTGACCTTTTCGCATGATTTACCTTTTTGAGCTGTTCAAACGTCGTTTCAATCGACGAAATAACCGGCGCGGTCGAGCCACTATTTCCAATGTCTCTTCTGGTAAGACAGAGCTAAAAACGCGCCGGATGCACCGTTCGATACCACGTTTGAATCTATCCCAGGACGGGAGCGGCCTGGTGATCTTACCAGCCGCAAACCTGGCAGTTGCGTCGAGTACTGTGTAGCGGATAGCCGCTGTCCCACCAGCCAGGCGGATATTTTCAAGGCTCTCTGGCAGGGAGTAATGAGGTTGGCCATCTGGCAGGTGGCTGTAATCGTGCTCCTGGTGGATGACAGTGATCGATGAGGTGGCGTCAAGAGCGGGCCATTTTTCTGCCCGGGATTTGTAGATCATCCAGTTGTCCCAGCCCGAACGACCGATGGCGAAATCAGGGATGCTGGTATAGCAAGTTCTCGGAAAAACAAAATAATCGCTCCCGACTGGACGGTGCAATCTGCCTTGCTCCTTTAGTCGTGCCCGCAGCCTACTTTCCCAGCCGGATGAGAAGTTTAATGCCTCGGTCACAACCAGATCCCAGCGCTGTCCCATTAGAACGAATGTCTCCCGCAATGCCGCCGCTTGGCGGGAGGAGCTGACAATATCATCCATTAACAGGATATCCGTATTAACGATACACAGTAATGGACTATCACTGGTCCTGCGGATGATGTCTATCATGGAACTGATCAACGGGGTGCCGTTCTGGTTCCGCCTCACATCCGGCAGGTGTTTGACATGATATTCTTTTGCCGCCTCAGCCAACCCAACCTCATCGCCAATCAGGAAGATCTCCACATCTGGCAGGAGAACCCAGGACTGAATGGCATTGCGTTGGATCATGGCTATATGCTGATCTATGAATGGTTTTGGAGCCGTAAAAATCGTTAAGAAAGCCATAACTTATGAATTGTCCCAGAGTCCATCAATGTCTTGCAGGCTCTTGTGTTTTACACCAGCATTGATCGCAGCCAGCCCGGGCTCACGCTCAACCAATGCCAGGATCTCCAGCCAGGTAAAGTCATCCCTGCCCTCAAAACGGGCATAGACCTGGCGTATGAATTCCAGATCTTCAGGTGTATCCACCGTCCAGCGCATAGCACCGTAATCCGGTTCGTGGTCTACCAGAAACACTTTGAACCGGCCTTTTTTTTCGTAGAGATAAGGCATGACATGCTCACGTTGGTGGGGTTCACTGGCATTCCTCCAGGCTGTTTCGAGGGCGGTAAAAGTGCACACCTCAGTATCCAGGCCTATCGGGTAAGTTCGACCGTAAGGTGGTGGCAGGCGGTTGGCAGCAAAATCAACACCGTTACGGAAGAACTCATTCACCGTATGGTCGATCACATCCGGATCAATAACCGGACAATCAGCCGTTATTCGCACGATTACATCCGCTTCATACTGCCGGGCTGCTTGATAATATCGGTCCAATACATCATGCAGGCTGCCGCGGCTGTAAGCAAAGCCACGTGCCTGGCAGAATTCAACCACGACATCATCTGCAGGATCGATGGTCGTGGCAACAACGACAAGGTCAATGGTCCTTGCCCGCCGTGTCCTCTCGACGACGCGCGCCAGCATCGGCTGACCAGCAATGTACAACAATACTTTACCCGGCAGACGGGACGCGCCCATGCGAGCCTGGATGATGGCAACTGTACGAGGCTTCATATGCTATTCCAGATGCGCCTCAGAGGGGATCGGTTGAGCAACAACAAAATACTTGAGTCGGAACTTCTCAACATAGCTGCGCGTCTCCCAATAATCCAGGCCAGTCTCCTCCGCAATATCAAAGATGCTGTGCCGGCCTTCCAAACGCATCATGATCTTCTCGATGGCACGGTTGAGAGCCCAATTCTCTTTCCAATCCACCCAGAGACCATGACCGGAAAGGAAAAGCGGTCCACGGAACTTTCGCCTGGGGATGTAATTCGTTGCATAAATGCGAATGATCTCCTCCGCCACATCAGCTGCCTCGACCAGCATTTCTTCATGGATGATATCGAGGTTGTCATGGCTGGTGTGATACTCATCATAAGGCCAACGGTTAAGGGAGATGCAGGGGACATTGACACCAGGACCGTTGATAACGCGTTCATCATTGGCGGGGGCGGATGCAAATTCTCTCCCCTCATCCGTCATGCCACGCTGCTTGAGAACATAATCTGCTATGCGGTCAAGTAGATGGTCGTGCTGGCGGCTGTGATGCCAGGCAAGCGGATTGCGGTTGCCGGTCATTTCAAGGAAGATCCCACCTTTTATCTGGGGGATGATGTCTTCATGCTGAGCCAGGTAGGCGATCGTGCCGATCGTCTCCGGACCGAACCAGAAGCGCAAGCTCATTGATCCAGAGGGAAGCGGGTTGTATGCCAGCCGCCGCGCGACTTCGATGGCCGTCACGACCCCGGCGGCGTCATCATTTGCCTGCATGGGGTGGCAGGTATGCGCCAGGATAATCATCTCACCCATTTTTACAGAGACTCCACCTGCGGGGTGGATGACACCAATCCCGACCCGTAAGCCTCGATCAGGATCTGTCACAAATTCAGAACGGATAACAGCGTGGTAGCACTTATCTCGCGCCAATTCGTCGAATTTCTGCCTGGTCAGGCAGAAGCCCCAATCCCGGTCATAATACTTGAACTCCCAGGGGATCGCGCCAGGGCATTTCTTGCTATAACGCAAGTGTGGCTCCAACTCTTTCCAGGTAAGCACTTGGTCGACTGGCAGCGAGTAGGAAATAAGATGCAGCGGGTTAGCAGCAAAGTCGATCACCCGCTCACCATCCTCTGTCTCCAGGTAGGCCTCATGGACCATGTAACGCTCCGGAATTCGCCAGGTCCATACCGGCGTACCAGGTGCATACGTCTCAATAGTGTATCCTGCTTCCTTGGGAAGGTGCGCCCCAATGATTTGCAGCGCCTTGTCCATGTCATCAGAGACCAAAGTACGGTTCAGCGGAAGGATCTTGGCCAGGATATCTTTTAGTGGGATCATGGTTCGTTGCATCAAGTTTAATTCTTCATTGGCTCGATATAATGCAGCTTCTCCGGATGTTCCCGGATGATGACCGCCATATTGTCGAAGAATTCCTCGGCGGTCGCAAAATGTACTCGCGCACCACCCACCTGGACTTCTTTAATTACTCCATGAGCCAGCAGGTCGTTCATCCCGGGGACGATGTACGTCTTGACACGTTCGTTTTTGCGCACAAACATTGAGTAGGTCTTGATCTGGGGGATCCTGTCATAACCGATATATATTCCCGAGAACTCCTTGACGCGGCGGTAGTCGCAGCCAACATTGAATTCGATGTAATGGTGCATTGAGAATGTGCTGTTGAAATCCAGACCGATACTGAGGACCGTGCCGTTGGTCTTATGGAAAAGTGCGAAGGCGGAGTTCGGTCCGTAGGCTTCTTTATCCTCGCAGGCAGCAAATTCGTTTTTTCGACGGCCAAGCGCGGCGAAAGAATAAATAGGGTGAGGCGTACGCAGGGCATCCGGTCGCTGGCGGGCGGTATCCGTGATGGCGCCCATTTTTGACGGTGTTTCCAGGATGTCAAAGTAGTGCATTTCGGTCCAGGATTGAAAATTAAAGGTTGGGAACAGGACCGTCCCTTGTAGCCCAACCAGTTCGAGCATGCACTCGATCACAGGTTCGACGCCGCCCTCGACCCCGCCGAGTGACTTGTACGAGGTGTGCACCATGATGGTGTCGCCTTTTTTTACTCCGGTCTGGCGAAAACCGTTCAGGAGTTCGTTATAGGTGAGCATGGAGTAATTCCTGAGAAACGGTGGGACTTTCCATAATTCCCATTTGGTATTCCGCAGTATATGCTCCACTTGTAAGCGAGCAGGTTTTTTTGTCTTTCATGATCACGATATCTTTCATCGGAGGTTCCACTTTCGTCTAAGGTGATTCAGGGATCTCCTGAACCCGTTTCTCTTCTTTATTCACTTTCAGCGCCAGTTCATAAGCCTGCAGTAACTTTGGAAAGTTTTTATTCCAATCGGCGCGAACCTCGGCAACCGCGCGGGCCGCTTTGCTGACCTCTGCCAGTTGTTCACGATTGGCAACGATTTCCAAAATCATGGTTGCCAGGGCGTCAGCATCACCATCTGGGAAAAGCCAGCCGTTTTTACCGCCAGTCACCCATTCCTGGTTGGCAGGGATGTCAGAGACCAATGCTGGCAGTCCGCATGCAAGGGCTTCCATCAACGAGACCGACGAGCCGTCCACATGTGAGGCGCTGATGAATAAATCCGCCTTTCGATAATATCGCGGTATCTCACTGAACGAAGCCTGGCCACCGAAGAAAACCCTGTCGATCACACCGCCGCCAGTCAGGATCTGGCGCAGGAGTGCTTCCTGTGAACCACCGGAGAGCAGAACCAGGTTCACATCCTTCCGTCCATGTGCGACGCGGATAAAAGCCCTGGCAAGAACATCCACGCCGTAGTTTGGCTCCCAGGAGCGGTTGCATAGCAAGGTGAATTCCTTCGACATGCCCACAGTCGTCACACGCGGTTCTGGTGTGAAATAACCGAGGTCTACACCCCATGGAAATACGACGGTTCGGTTGGGATTTACTCCATGCCTGATTGCCTTCTGGCGGGTTGCCTCACAATCACTGGTGAAGTACGTCGCCTGCTTAAGTACGTAATTGGTAGCCCATCGCCAGTGAAGACCACGATCCACATCCCGCATCAAGTCGAAACCCCAAGACATGACCAGTAAGGGTCGGAAACATGAAAGCGCAGCCAGCAAGCTGACGGTCTGGATCGGTCCAGCGTGAATGATATCGGGTTTAATCCTTTTTATCACCCGCCGTAAGCCCAGGAGCAGCCTTGGTCCGTCGCTCACCTTGATTTTCCGATCGCCACCTTCCCAATGAATTTGATCTATCTTGGCAGGGACCGGACGTTCTTCGGTACCCCGGCTTCCGCGTTCCAACCGCAAATAAAATACCTGGTGATTGGTCTCGGCAAGGGCTGCCAGAAATCTGTGATCGTGAGGACAGTAATCTTTCGAAAAATACAAAATACGCATAGTCTTGTAGAGATATGTTTTGTTAATCCAAACAGGTATCGTTGGGTTTCATGACCTCAGATCAGTCCAACGTAGTTCCTTACCTGAAGTGATATCATGGATTGCTTTGGTACCGATCACTTCTGGTATGTGCGGCGGCAGGATTGCACCGGGCGTAGCCGGTCGCAACACATCGATCATTTCCCGGGTAAAGGTTACGCCTGCTTGAATATCACGGGAAGCCCGCAGGCAGCGTCGCTGAACGATGACCGTATCCTTCTCGTTGCCTGCCACCTGTTTATCGGCTGAACCCAAAGCGCGTTCCAGTTCACGTGTCCGCCCCACCATATCCTGCCAGGCAGCCGGCGTCATGGAAAAGGGATGATCAGGCCCAACCCGTTTATTATCGTCGGTAAAATGCCGCTCGATCACGCGTGCCCCCAGGGTGACGGCTCCGAGCACAGTGGTTGGACCTTGGGTATGGTCGGATAAACCCAAGGTAATATCAGGGAACATCGCGGCATAGGTTTTAAGCACGTTAAGGTGAATATGGTCAAAGTTCCCAATGCTGGCCGTGTAGTTGGTATTGCATTGCATAACCACCAGTTGCGGGTTGATCGCCAGGATCGTATGAACTGCCTGTTGTACCTCGCCGATATCCGATGCGCCGGTGGAAAGGATGACCGGTTTTCCCTTGCGGGCGATATATTCCATGATTTCCAGCCAGGTGATATCGCCCGAGCCGATCTTATGGGCAGGCACATACGGGTCAAGCATATCCACCGCTTCGAAATCGTAGGGCGAGGAGAAGTAGTCGATGCCAACCTTATCGCATTCCCCTTTCAGGATGGGCGTCCAGTCGAACGGGATTGAAGCATCCGCATAGACCTCGAAGACCGACTTCTTCCATCCAGCCTGGTGTGAGACCTGTGTACCCATCGTTTTGAAGCCGAAATCCGAGACGATCTTGGGAGCCTGGAAGTTCTGAAACTTGGCTGCATCCGCACCAGCCTCTTTAGCCAGGTGAATGAGCAGCCTGGCGCGCTCCAAGTCGCCATCGTGGTTGGCAGAAATGTCAGCAATGAAATATGTTGGGCGGTTAGAACCGAGTATGTGATTGCCTATTTTGATCTCCATTTTGATCTCCAGTGGTTTACACGTTGAAAACAGGTGAAACCTGTGTATAAGTCCGGATTTTCTGTGGATAACCCTGCTGGAACTGTGCATAAAACCGTTCCAGACCGGTGGAAAAACTTGGGATTGTCTCACCCAATGCGGTGGAAATCTTGTGGACAGACAGGTATAAATTGTGGGCACGGCGAGCCTTCAACTCGCCTTGTTCGACCGAAGCAGGTGTGATGAGTGTCTCGTCGAAGCCAAACCTGCGGGCGATTGCCAGGCCAAACTCATACTTGGTCATAGCCTCTTCACCAACGACGTGATAAAGTCCACCCAGACCTTTTTCAAGTATCTTGAGCAGCAGATCACCCAGGTCATGGACATGCATCGGGCAAAAGATCACATCGGTGAAGCCGTTGACACGTTTTCCCTGGCTCAGATTGTTCACGAAGAACTCTGCCAGGCTCCGTTTTCCGCTCAGGCTGAAGCCATAAAAGTTTACCCGGGCAACGATGGCATCTGGATTTGCCTGCTGTACTCCCTGTTCTCCCTTGTACTTGGTATCCGAGTAAATGCTGATGGGGTGTGGTGTATCAGTTTCGGTATAGGGACCGAGTGCGGGGTCACGTGCTCCGTCGAAGACCGCATCGGTGGAAAGATGGACCATACGGATACCACGGATTGCACAAACCCTGGCCAGTTCCGCCGGCAGGTGTGCATTCAAACGCAGGGCTGTGTCGGGGTCAGCCTCGCAGGCCTCCAGGTTCGCCAGCGCTGCGCAGTGTACCAGCCAATCCGGGCGGGTTTGGTCAATGACAGCCTCGACCACTCCGGGGATAAGCAAGTCGACCTTGACCATATGAAAAGGCACACCAGTCAGCTGGCTTCTATCAACTCCGGTCACATCATGGGTTGAGCAGGCTGCAAGCGACAGGTTCAGCCCCAGCAAGCCGCTGGTGCCGGTGATCAGGATTTTCATTCCTCCAGTTCTCCAGCCGCATAGGCAGCCTCGAATGGGGCTACCAGCTTCTTGATACCCTCAATATCAAGCCACTCGGTATTTTCATCGCTTGCGTAGCGGAATCCTTCCGGTAAGGATTTACCAGCATATTCCAGGTCTCGCTTCCAGAGGGTTTCCGGTGGCTTGACGATGAACATGTTCTCTCGTTCCACGGTATTGCGGGCTTCATCATCGGATATCAGCACTTCATGCAATTTCTCGCCGGGACGGATGCCTATGAACTCGATTTCAACTCCAGGGGCTACCGCCCTGGCAAGATCGATCACTTTCATGCTGGGTATCTTGGGAACGAAGACTTCGCCGCCCTCCATCTGGTCGATACAACCGATGACGAAATGCACACCCTGGGTCAGCGACAACCAGAAACGGGTCATGCGTTCGTCGGTAATGGAAACCTTGCCGCTCTCACGCTGCTTGAGAAAGACCAGCACGACCGAACCGCGGCTGCCGACTACGTTCCCGTACCGCACACAGGAATAACGCGTACCTGTGCCGGCTGCGTAGGCGTTGCTCTGCACCACCAGCTTCTCAGCAGCCAGCTTGGTTGCCCCATAGAGATTCACCGGGTTAACGGCCTTATCGGTGCTGATGGACATGACTTTCGAGACACCCGCATCGAGGGCAGCCTCGATCACATTGCTGGTGCCCAGAATATTGGTCTTGATGGCTTCCATCGGGTTGTACTCACAGGCTGGCACCTGTTTGAGGGCTGCGGCATGGACGACGGTATCCACGCCATGCATGGCTCGCAGCAGGCGCTCGCGGTCGCGCACGTCACCAATAAAGTAACGCAGTGAGGGATGGTCGAAGCCCGTCGCGCGCATTTCATATTGTTTGAGTTCATCACGGCTGAAGACGATGATCTTTTTTGGTCGGTATTCGTTCAGCATGATCTCTATGAATTTCCGTCCAAACGAACCGGTACCGCCGGTGACGAGAATAACTTTATCATTCCATTTCATGGTCATTTATCCCATTTAAAAGTTGTGTCGAGAAGTGCAAATAGTTCTTCATTATATGGCTTGAAATAATCCAGCAGGCGTTTTCGAAGCGGAGCAGGCATTCTCTCATAGCCTCCTTGTTTAAAGACCGAAAAATTATCGGGTTCCCAAGCTGGTATCCCAAGGAATGCAACTGCCTTGCCATAAACCGAGGCAGGTGCGCTGTATAGCTCCTCACTGGAAAGGATGAGCATCTGTTCCCGCGGGAAGAATTTAAACCACTGTCTCAGTTGTTCAATATACCTGCCCCTGGCGAGATATGAATAATGCAGGTGTTTGAAGGTCGAGTAACGCGGGTCAGCAATGATCTTCTCGGCCTCGCCTGCCAATCGCTCTGGTTCTCGTTCGATCGCTTCTTCAAAGGACAGGGGGTCTCTCCCAACCCGTAGCATATGGTTATAGTGTGAATAGGCGCGGTCGACAGGATTACGCAACAGCGTGATCAAGCGTACCTGAGGCAATGTCTGGGCGATCCGTTGAGGCGCGGCAGGGTGGAAGATGTAATATGGTGTTGCTTCACCTGTCACCGTACCAGTTTTCATTTTATATGCCATGGGGAAATGCGCCCTGTACCATCCCGGTCCCTGTACATAATGGATATCAAAGAACTTGATCTCTTTTCGAAAAGGTGGACAAACCTGGGGATGTTCTGCCAGATAATTGAACAAGGATGTGGTTCCACCTTTCATCGTACCAATAACCAGGAAGTCCGGCAGCACACGAAAAGGCGTGGTCAAACGATGGAATACCCACCAGAAGAAGAGCCGTGGATTTTTGCGCAATTTGAACCACTGGCTGGCGTTTTTGGGAAGGTCAAGCTCAAGTTCCATTAAGAGGCTCCCGGTTTGCGAAAAACTATCATCGGATACTGTCCGTTCTCACCGAAAAAGCGTGGGAAACGTTCTTCCAGCCAGAAGACGAGGCGTAACAGGGTTTTCCCTCCCAGCTGCGGGTGGATCAGCCAGCGTATAAAAATGGTGCTGAGACTGCGCCAGGGGTAAATTTCAATCGTCATGATGCCGTTCAACTCCTGCCTGAGCCAGCGGGGAGTCAATTTCTCCACATACGTGCCGGCGGGATCATCTTCGCTTAGCCAGTCCTTCTTTTTCTTGCCAGCATATCCTTTTCTAACCAGACGGATGAGGCGGATCAAGGGTCTTGCCATGCGCATCAACCACGGATTATGCCAGCCGTTAACCACCGCTGCGTTATGACTGGATCCAAGTACTCGGTAAAGTTCAGTGTAAGCCCGGCGATGATCCTCAATTGGCAGGTGATGGATCGTGTGCAGCGAGACGATCCCATCAAAGGTATCCGGCTTGAAAGGAAGATTGGCGATGTCAGCCACAACGTATAGACCCTTCGCACCCAGTTGTACACGGGCTTCCTTGAGAGCGGTGATGGAGATGTCAGCGCAGACTCGATAGCGATAACCCTTCGAATAGGTCAGGTATTCAGGGTATTGCACCGGGCCAGAACCGGCATCCAGCAAGAATTTCCCTGTAGGATTGAGGTAACGCCTGACACGTAAGTGGCAGCGGTGAATATACTCGCGCGAGACCGGGCGCAGGTCTTCATAACGGGCGTTCTGATAGAGCCCATCGCCTACCTGTGACCAGCCGATCCGGTCATAAAATTCACGGACTTGTTGTTTCGTGTTCAATGTCATTCTTCAATAAGCCCTCATCCCATACCTGTCTAAAAATGCTGCAGGAGAGGGATGTGATGGCTCAATCTTTCCAGGAAAATTCCTCGCCGGCCAGGTTTCGGAACGTATCGCCAAATTCCGCCTGCCCTTGCGGGTTAAGCACCCGTTCGAGAGGCCAGAGCTGCAGATCATCCCAGAATCCCATCAGCCGCCACGGAAATGGACGGGCATACTCAAAAAAGAAACGATAGGCGTAATTCCAGGCGCGACCGATCTGGTCCTCATTAAGCCGGTGACCCGGCAGGTCAACCAGGACGCCCTCCAAAATTTCAAAATATTCATCCCAGGTGCTGGGATCGTATGTAAAACCACGACCGCGGTAGTGGGTTTGCCCGCAGACGACCACCGGGCGACCATTCATGGCTGCCTCCAAACCGACTGTCGTCGTATAGGACAGGCATAGGTCGGCGATCTCGATCAGGTCATAGGTGTTGACCTTATCAGCTGCCTCGATCAAATGGATGTGCTCCGGCAGCCCGGGCAGGGCTTCACGTACGACCTCGCCCATGGATCTTGCCGGCACGAGCGTTTCACCGGGATGGACACGGATCACCAGTTGCACATCGCTCCGCGCTTCGAAGAAACGTACCGTGCGGGCGATCCATTCGCTCATGGTTAAACTGAAAACATGCCGGCCAAGGGTCAGGCTGTCGCCCAGAACATTGGCTGCCAGCATGACGACAGGGCGCTTATCCAGGTTAAGTGCTTTCTTGGTCTGTCCGCCGCCCTGGGCTGAGACGTACTGCCACAGGCGTTTCGATTTACCCCAGACCTTTGCACCCCGGCGGGCATTTTCCAGATCTGCCAGCCTCTCGTACATGGCTTCGGTCATGGGAAGATGGCCGCGTGCCTGTACCAGGTAGTCAGTGTCCTGGCGCATGATCGAGGAGTTCTGTGCCAGCCAGATCTGCTCCCGCTGGTCATTGAACTCAAATGTGACGACCGGAATGCCCAGATAACGGGCAACCCGGAAGACAATCCCCAGTTCCAGGATCAAGCCGTTGGGCACGAGCACCACCTCCGGGCGATGCTCCTGCAGCCAGGCCAGTGCGGCACGGGCGGCAAAACCGTTGCGTGACAGCCGTAGGTCGTAAACAGGTCTGTCATCCTTCTCAATGTCCACTTCCTCACGCATCAACGTGTACTGGACATCCCACAGGCTGATCTCGTGCACGTCAGCCTCAAGAGGATCGGGTAGGGTGCGAGCCGGTTTGACATCAAGGAGTGATATGGGTGTGACCAAAGGTTCCAGTACCTGCAGGGCATGGCGGGTATGCAGGCTGCGCTGTCGCTGGGTGAAATTGTCAACCTGCTTGTGCCATTCAGAGTAGGGCAGGGTCAAGAACGTGGTGTGGTGTCCCAACCCGGCAAGGGCTAACCCGATATACGCCGATTGCTCGATCCAATAATGAAGGGTGGCAAATAACAGAATATCCTTGCCGGGCAGTGCAGCCCCTGCATACGGCTTTACCTGGGCACATGCCGCTGGCAGAGACTTCCTTAGACGGTCGAGTGAATAATGGTCTTTACGCGGCCGTTCCTTCTGTCGCAGCAGCCAATCGATCTCAACTGTGAGCGGAAGTTCTCCCAGCAGGGACTTGAGCGCTTTCCTGTTCAGAACCGTCATTCGCTTGCCTCGATCTTCCAAGCCAGACGAGGCCGGATTGGACCCTGACGCGGTTCCGGCCAGTGAGTGCCGGGTGCACCGGCAGCATCCACGTTAAAAGCCAGCGCCTGCTCATCCTGGAAATAACGCCGGATGCCGAACGAGCTGGCGTTCACACCCAGGGCGTAGCGGCCTTCATTAAGCAGGTCGGGCGGCAGGATACAGCGGCTGACGTAACGCCCGGCTTTGCGGGAACTGTATTTTTCAAACAACCCTGGGTCATCGGTATCAAATGAGGTCAGTACGTATTCTCCCCGCATGGTGCTGAGGTAAAAGCCAACCCGCAGGCCGGTCACGGGGAGGTCAAGTCTGTATTCCACTTCCAGCGTGACCGGATCGGTCGAACGGACGGTGTCCATCACCTGACCGCGCCCGTCGCGCAGGCGCAATGCGAGGGGATGGAAGGGAGCCGAGGAAACCGGCACCTCATCCGCATCCCAGCTGCGCTCGCCGGCCTGGGCATGTCCGGAGGAAAGATAGAAGTCCACAGCCGCGGGAGTGGATGCGCGCATGAGCATTCGACCCTTATCCAGGACAATCGACTCCTGGGTCAGGCGCAGGATGGCTGACATATTGTGGCTGACGAATAACACCGTGCGTCCCTGTTGGGCGACATCGCCCATCTTGCCCAGGCATTTCTTCTGGAACTCGGCATCGCCAACTGCCAGTACCTCGTCCACCACCAGAATCTCGGGTTCGAGGTGCGCTGCAACTGCAAATGCGAGACGCAGATACATACCGGACGAGAATCTTTTAACCGGTGTATCAATGAACTGCTCGACTTCGGAGAAAGCCACGATCTCATCGAACTTTCTTTCGATTTCGAGGCGTTTCATGCCCAGGATGGCACCATTAAGGTAGATATTCTCGCGGCCGGTCAGTTCCGGATGGAAACCGGTACCAACCTCCAGCAGTGAGCCAACCCGTCCCCGGATGGAAACCATCCCTTTGGTCGGTTCGGTGACGCGCGAAAGGATCTTGAGCAGCGTGCTCTTGCCAGCCCCATTGCGGCCGATGATGCCCAATACCTGCCCCTCCTCGACATCAAAGGAAACATCCTGGAGAGCCCAGATGAAATTGGGTTGGTCAACCAGCGGAAGTTGTTTACGGATGGAGCGCATCAGGCGGGCAGGCGCGCCAAAGATATCCATGATCCGGTCGCGCAGCATTCCATAGCGGAATTTCTGCGGGGCAAGACCGATGCGGTAGCGCTTGCTGATATTTTCGACGTGTATGGCGGTAGTCATCAGATCAAGTCCGCAAAGGTGCGTTCCATGTTACGGAAGTAGAACAGACCGGAGATGAGCACGATCAGCGATATGACAACCGAGACCGCCAGCGCAGGTCCCAGCACGGTCTTGGCTCCAAGCAGCGCCCAGCGGAAGCCATTGACAACCCCGGCCATCGGATTCAAGGAATAAACCAGCTGCCATTTTTGTGAGATGACATTCGCCGAATAAGCAACCGGCGTGATGAACAGCCAAAAATTGGTCAGGAATGGCAGGGCATAGTTCACATCGCGGTATTTGACGTTGATCGCCGATAGCCACAAGGCAACGCCCAGGGCAGTGATGATCGCCAGGAGCATGAACAAGGGCAGAGTCCATATCGCCAGTGTCGGTGTGATCCTGTAATAGACCATCATTCCTATCAGGAGCACGAAGGCGATAGCAAAATCCACCAGCCCGGCCAGGACGGAGGCGATGGGTAATACCAGGCGCGGGAAGTAGACCTTGCTGACCATGCTCGTGTTGGCTGTCAATGAACGGCTGGCTGTATTAAGGGCGGTTGTGAACAGGCCCCATGGCAGCAAGGCAGTGAAAGAGAAGATCGGATAGGGGATGCCTTCGGTGGGGACTTTCGCGACCTTGGTGAACAGGAAGTTGAACACCAGCATGGTCATGACCGGCTGGATGATTGCCCAGGTCGCGCCGAGCAGTGTCTGCTTGTATCGCACCTTCAGATCACGCCAGATCATAAAGAAGACCAGCTCACGATAGACCCACAGGTCGCGCAGGTTGAGCGCGGTCCACCCGGTGGAGGGACGGATGATGATGGTGGATGTATCGGTCTTGACAACAGCGTTCTGGGTCATGTCACCCTGTGCGATTCTGTCTGTACCATTCGATGGTACGGCTCAAACCTTCTTCGAACGGAACCTGGGCGCGCCAGCCAAATATTTTCTCGGCGCGCGATACATCCAGACCACGCCGAGGCTGGCCGTTGGGTTTGCTCGTATCCCAGACCAGCTTGCCCATAAAACCCGTCAATCGCACGATCATCTCAGCCAGGTCCTTGATGGAAATCTCATGCCCCGAGCCTAAATTGACCGGCTCCGGCTGGTTGTATTTTTCAGTGGCTGTCAGAATCCCCTCCGCGGCATCTTCAACGTAAAGGAATTCGCGCGTCGGTGAACCATCGCCCCAGACGACCAGTTCCTTTTCACCTTTTTCCTGGGCCTCGATCGACTTGCGGATCAATGCCGGGATGACATGCGAAGACTCAAAATTGAAGTTATCACCCGGTCCGTACAGGTTGACCGGGAGCAGGTAGATGGCGTTGAAGCCATACTGCTGGCGGTATGCCTGCGCCTGTACAAGCAGCATTTTCTTTGCCAGGCCGTAGGGTGCATTGGTCTCTTCAGGATAGCCGTTCCAGATATCATCCTCTTTGAATGGTACGGGCGTGAACTTGGGATAAGCACATACCGTGCCGATGGCCGTGAATTTACCAATACCCCGCTGCCAGGCCTGGTGCATCAGTTCCACTCCCATCATCAGGTTATCGTAAAAGAATTCTGCCGGGTGCTCGCGGTTCGCCCCGATCCCGCCGACATGCGCTGCCAGGTGAATGACGACCACCCTGGCTGGGTCAGCACCACCTCCAAGCGTCAAATCATACAGTCGCTCGATCTCATCATGGTCGGTAAGGTCATATTCCTCAATCAGGGGAATATAAATATCGGTCGCACCTCGCTGCTGTAGTTTACCGGTCACGAATTTACCCAGAAAGCCCGCGCCTCCGGTCAGGATAACTTTTTTGTCTTTCCAATAATTACCATTGCTCATGGTATTCTCCTCACTGAACGATGAACTGCGCGTTGCGATAGCGTTCGTCATGTGGATCTCTGATGAGACCGGAATGCAGGGCATGCAGTACTTCACGCACCCCATCATCCACGGTTAGAGTGGTTCGAAAACCCAGCTCGCGCTGAACTTTTTCGAACGAGACGGCGATGTCACGCATGTCGCCGCCAAAGGTCAGGTCCTTATAGCTCACGGCTGTCCCGGGCAGATGTTTGAGCACCAATGCCACAATCTCATCTTTAGTGTAGTTACCGTCATCGCTGCCCAGGTTGTAGACCTGCCCGCGTACTTTCCCTTCGGGCATGTCCAGGGCGAGCATGATCCCATTCACAACATCCTTAACATGGACGAACGAGCGTGAATAGCCTCGCTGGTAAATGACCAGCTCGCGTTTGATATAGGCATCCAGCACGAACTGGTTGACGATCAGGTCAAAGCGTGTGCGCGGTGAGACGCCGTACAGCGTCGCGAAGCGGTATATCAACGGCGCACAGGTGGCATTTTTTTGGCTCAGCAGGTATTGTTCGGAAGCGATCTTGGTCTCTGCGTACAACGATTGGGGATTCAGCGGCGCCTCTTCCGTGACCGGCCTGCCATCCGCTGAGAGACCATAATTGCTGTAGGTGGAGGCGAACACGAATCGCTGCGAGCCCAGCTCGTTCGCCTGCTCGAAAACATGCTGAGTGGCTTCCACGTTATAGCACCAGGCAGCCTGCCGTCCGACCGCCTGGCAGGCGGGAAAACCAACGATGGCTGCCAGGTGGACAACTGCGCTGGGAGCAGGCCAATTCCCCTGCAGGGCATCATGTATGGCGTGGGGTTCGGTCACATCAGCCTTGACAAAGTGGAAGTCAGGGTGGTGGATGAATGACAGCAGTGACTCGCCGCCGAACAGCAGCGAATCCACGACCGTAACCTTGTTTCCAGTGCGTAATAACTCCGCGGTCAGCAGGGAACCAATGTAGCCAGCTCCGCCCGTGATCAAAACGTGATAGTCTCGCTTCATGCTTCTGCCTCCATGTGCAGGATGACCTTCAAGCCGCGCACTTCCAGCATCGGTGCGTTACCATCCGGTACGATAGTGATCCCCTGTTCCAGGCAGGTCAACCGGCAGATGTCGACCACATCCCCTTCACCAGAAATTCGGACGTGGTTAACGCCAGCCTGGCGTAAACTGGTGAGGTGTTCCTGCACCCGCTGGCGTGTTTTACGGTATAGGTCAAATGAACGCTCGATAAAGTCCACCGTCAGGCGGGCACGCAGGGCAATGCCTTCGGGTGTGATGATATAGCGTAATTTTCGCCGTTCAGCGCGCTTGACCTTGACGTAACCTTTGGCGATCAGGCGCTTGATGTGCCAGTTGACCGTACCAACCGCCACACCAAGTTGGGTGGCGAGGGTCGCCTGTGACACGTCCGGGTCATGTTCGATTTGTTCGAGCAGAGAAAGCTCGCGGGTAGTATCGTTGGATGTTTCCATGGGCAATTCAAAATTCAGTGACTGAATTATAACCCCAGAATGAGGGGAGTCAAGGGCATTTTTTTGACCGGGCTATGCTTTCCAATCCCCACTTTGTAGCGTAAAATGAAGGTTCCATACCGGTACCGATGGATAAAACTTCATCCTTCCTGTCTGACCTGACCGACTTGACCGCCCTGGCTTATCGCCGGGAGCGCATAGCCCATTGGGATGCGATCGCGCGTAAACGCGATGCCTGGCGCGGCTGGGGCGGCGCCTATCACCACCGCCTGGCGGAGATATACCGCTTCCTGATCAGCCCGGGAAGGCGCGTCCTGGAAATTGGCTGCGGAACCGGGGAACTGCTGGCTGCAATCCAGCCATCTTATGGTGTGGGCGTGGACTTCTCAGCCGAGATGGTTCAGCGGGCTCTCCAGCACCACCCAGGACTGCAATTTATCCTGGCGGATGCGCACGACCTCTCCAGCCTCGAAGGACCTTTTGACTACATCATATTTTCGGATATTGTCAACGATGCCTGGGACGTCCAGGTGGTCTTAGAACAGGTCAAGCGGCTGTGCAAGCCGCGCACGCGCCTGGTCATCAACCATTTCAGCAACTTCTGGGAAATCCCCCTGACCCTGGCCAGCCGCCTGGGGCTGGCAACCCCCCTGCTCGACCAAAACTGGCTGACAACACAAGACGTGACCGGGATGCTGTCCCTGTCAGGGTTCGAGGTCATCCGCACCTGGAAGGAAATGCTTTGGCCTCTGCCCCTGCCCCTGCTGGACCGCTTTTTCAACAGGTTCCTCGTCCGCTTCTGGCCTTTCAACTCAATGGCACTATCAAACTTCATCGTTGCCCGGACGCTAGCAGAGGAGTGCCAAGGACAACCTTCGGTCTCGGTGGTCGTCCCGGCGCGGAATGAAGCGGGCAACATCCGCGCAATCTTCGAGCGGCTGCCGCAGATTGGACGGGAAACAGAACTGATCTTCGTCGAAGGACACTCCAGGGATGATACGTATGCCGTCATCGAAAGAGAGATGGCAGCGCATCCTGCCACCCGCAGCCTGCTGCTGAGGCAGACCGGCACAAGCAAAGCCGATGCGGTGCGCCTGGGTTTCGAGCATGCCCGTGGCGACATCCTGATGGTCCTGGACGCCGACCTGACCGTCCCGCCTGAAGACCTGCCGCGTTTCTATGAGGCGCTGCGCTCCGGTAAAGGTGATTTCATCAACGGCGTCAGGCTGGTGTACCCGATGGAAGGGCAGGCGATGCGCTGGCTCAATATGCTGGGCAACAAGTTCTTCAGCCTGGCATTTTCATGGCTGCTTGGTCAGCCCATCAAGGATACCCTGTGCGGCAGCAAGGCGCTCTGGCGTTCGGATTACGAGCTACTCGCTGCCAACCGCTCCTACTTCGGCGAGTTCGATCCCTTTGGGGATTTCGACCTGCTCTTCGGTGCTGCCAAGCTCGACCTCAAGATAGTCGACCTACCGATCCGTTACCGGGAACGCACCTACGGGAAAAGCAACATCCAGCGCTGGAAACACGGCTGGCTGCTGTTGAAGATGACCTGGTTCGCGGCGGTGCGCTTGAAGTTTATTTAGACCACTTATAAACTGATCATTCAAGTGTAGTGCTCGAGGGTGTCTGGCAATGGGGATGGTCATTTGAGAGGAATTGTGAGTAAAAAAAACAAAACAATAGAAAAATAATTAAGGGGCCGAAAACAGCCATTTCAACGAGTAAAATATTACGGACACAACCATTTGTTTGGGACATCATGAGGATCATTTACTCACAATTAAGCGGCAGCAAGAGACAAGAGGGACTTCCAGGTGGATTTCAAGAGCGTTATAGCACATATGTTCTGGTCGTGCAAGGGGCAGCAATATTAAAACGTCCCACAGGTTTTTTCTGAAGCAAAAGTGCTCAATACCAAGCTGCGGGACGTTGTGGTGATCAGTCGGTCGGAAACATGCCGGGAGAGTTTGCGGTTAGGTTTACGCGGTGAAATTGTTGTCGAGCAAGGCTATTCTCCACGTATGTAAAGGTAGTCCAAACCCTGTTCACGAGTATTCGTAGGATTCCAACCAGCGAAAATAGTAGTTCCTTTCTGCGGATCATTTCCAAGTGGAGACTGGGTTATTAACTTTAGTGCAATATAAATAGGATGCTGAAGGCTCTGCCTACTTAGGGTTATTACAATAGGGCAATTCTGAACATTGAACGAGGGTTCGTCTCCAGCCAAGTAGATGGCAAGACGGATACTCTCGATATTATCATCAACCTCGATTACTCGGTCTACTAACTGACCTTTATCTTTGGGGGTTACTGGATATTCTGGGAGAGCAGTTATTGAATCAGGACAAATAGTGGCTGCATGTTGACCTCTCCAATCGGATAGTGGCGGTACAAAAAGAGGACCTGCGAGGGCTTTGACAGCTTGAATGCGAACTTCACCGCTCTGGTGAATTGATAATTTGGGGATTGTATTGGCGAATATACCCTGGCTATAATCGACTTTATCCTCGAATACAGTATCAGGCATTGAGCGACTGCCAAAGAAATACTTGCGACTGGCCGAGTAAGGGAAAAGGTATAGGCTGGCATCCTTATTGGAGAAAGCCATCTTGCACAGGCTTCGATATATGCCTCGGTGATGAATTAGAATACGTATCTCACGTATGGCTGGCATAAGGATGCTCGAAATAATTAGGAAACTTAGCTACCAAATGAAAAAGTTCAATGGTACCGGCGGGACTGGTTAAACTCCTTTGTATTATCGCGCCACTTCTGGCAAACGCCCGCCATTCGCGAGCAGTGAAGTCCTGGCTGTTCAAGGATGCTATTTCTCAAGTCGATTTGCATAGCTGCCTTTGTGATTTAAATCTACCAACTAATCTAACCTAGCATACTCTTTTAGGAAATTCAAAGCATCACTACTATTATCAGGAAGAAAGATTCTCCATTCGTCTCGTATAGAATCCCTTTGAGCTTTTCCCAATCCCCTTGCACTGCCACGGAAGTCTAATTGTCTAAAGGTTGGCCACGTGTTTTGTAGAGATCGGTCGACAATTTTCATTCCTCTAAGATTGAGCCTTTCCAAATTTACTGCATGATATCCAAAACCTAAAAAATGTATTCTCTCTGCTTTTTTTAAGAGATCAGATGCATTCTTGAATTCAGCAGTGTCTTTTCCTTCTTAAGAAATGATTGCAATTCGGTTACTGGCAGATTCCACCTCTTGAATGGTATTCATGTTTTGATTGTTATGAATATCTAACCTTCGATATGGTCTTCCCCCACTTGCCTCCCAATGGTAATGGTCCAAGGTATCCATGAACATGGATGATTGGTATTTTTTTCACCACTTCTGCAATTACATCATCAGATTTATTATAAGTATTCTTCAATGCGGTAAAAAGAAAATACTCCAAAGACCTGTCATAATTAAATGTAATGATCGATAGCTTATTTTCTACGAATTCATCAAATCCGGTATTGATAGAGTTTAACAAATAATGATACCAGCCCTTTGTTCTGATTCCAAAATCATACAGAACTACTTCTTCCTCACAACTCATAAGGTATAAAGCCATTGTCAGTTTTCCAATATCAATAAATTCAGGGCGGTGCTCTAAAAATGCATCAACAGAAGGTTGTTGTGACAGGTATAGTGCATTACGATATTGTTCTATATCATTGTTGGATATCTCTTTTTGTCGAAATAACCATTTCCATTCCGAGCTATTGTTTTGTTTTAGTATATTCTCTAATAAACCCGCACCTGAGGGATAACCATAATCCATACTTGCCCCAGCTCCAAGCACAAGCACAGTTGGTTTAGTTATCATTTCAGAATTTCCTTATAAGGCACATTCATTACACAAAATAAATCGTCTTTTATACTATTTTACCCGCGAGAGCCTGCCACCAAGCCACATTCCAGATATCTTTGCCAAAGCGGCACTTCCGGATTTAATCCTCTTCCATGAATGCGACAGCCCGGCCCTGTTCGCCATCCATCACCAGGGTCAGGTGGTGAGCGGGGCGGTGATCCTCCACTGCGATCAAATGCAGGGTATTGGCAAGGGATCCTTCGACAGATATCCATTCCTTCAGCCGGTTGGTGGTCTTGTAGAAAAAATCCCGGTTGAAGACAATATCCTCATCATCCAGGCAGATCGCCAGCGGGTAGATCTGGCACTCCATCAGGTCCTGGAAGAAATGCGTCCCAAATGAAGGTTCCGGCGCCGAACCAATGCCCTGACCGGACAGCTCGACCAGTGCCCGCGTGTTATAGATATCGGCATAACTGATGTGCACTCCCAGGTCCGGCGAGTCCGTCCCCCATCGCCCCGGACCAACAGCGATGAACGAGTGTCCCTTCAAAGCCGCGTTTAGGCTTCCGATCATCCGTTCCAGTTTGTTGCGCTCCGCCAGGCTGGACAGGTTGAAATACTCATCCGGGGGGACGAATAACACGTAGCGGATATCCGGGACGATCCCCTGAGGTACCATCCGCCGGGTTGAGAAAATGATCTTATCCTGCGGAAGGTTGGCAGGCAGCCGAACATCCTTGGTATCCTGGATATGGCTCTGGGGACGGCACTGCAACAGTGTGATCCGGATGTCTGGCCGGGCGGTATCGAGATCGGTTATCTCGACGGTGAATTCCATATCCACCGGTGAGTCGTAGTGCTGCTCGAGAAGAGCGAGGGCAGTCCGCATGCGTCCTGCGAAGGGCGTGCGCCGCAGGAGCTCATCAAATGTGACGATCAACTGCGCGGGGTCCGCCAGGCTGGTCCGCAGCGTCCCCAGGTAACCGTCCTGGTCAACCTGGGCGATATAACGGAGAGGCAGGTAGCGCGTATCCATGACATCCTGCACGGGCAGGGTCTTATAAGCGTTCTCAGCCAGGTCGATCAGGTCCACATAACGCTGTGAATAACCGCGAATGGCTTTCACAGAAGCCGCCGGATGTAAAAGCGGGTGACTCAACGCCACCAGGCGCGGGTAGTCATTGCCGGTCTGTTCCACGGCGCGCGTACCCAATCCCCAAACCAGGCGTACAAAGCCATCCTCCTTGCGGATCTGGGGAGACCAGCGGTACAGGTTGCGGCTGAAAGCGACACCCGCACCGTGCGGCAGATAGTACTTTCCGAAGCGTTCACCTTCCACGGTCTGGATCAGGATGGCGATGCGCTCATCGTAATCCGCCAATCCTTTATGGTGACGATACAACAATGCGGCGGGATTGAGAGCGCTGGCATAGACACGAGCAATAGCCTGGGTAAGGTCAAAAAGATTCTGCCTGGCTGTGCCCTGGTTCGGGCAAAAAACACTCTCGTATTTACCCGCAAAGGATGTGCCGAAGCTGTCTTCCAGCAGGCTCGACGAGCGGACGATCAGCGGCTGGGAGCCGGTCTCTTTTAGCAATCCTTTTAACCGGGTGATGATCTCCGCGGGAAACTGACCTTTTAAGAACTGGTCGCAGATGAGGGGATAATCGAGGCGCATCTGCTCTTCGGGCTTGTATTTCTGGTCGTTCCAGCCCATCAGGTCATTCAGAGACATGAAGTTATAAAAGACATCCGAACCGAGATAATAGGAAACAGGGGTCCTGAATGCAGCCTGCACCTCGGGTGGGGCTGTCTGGGCAAGAATGCGCCGGGCGAGCAGCATTCCGGCCGCTTTGCCCCCGATCTTGCCGCCCCCAATTTTCCGCAGGCGGATCTCTTTCAGGTCATCCACCGTAAACCACTGGCGGGCAATCTTGAGATAAGCCAGGTGGTCGCTGACCATGGTGCGGAGCAGGACGACCTTGATCTCCTGCAGGCGCGCCTCATACTTGATGCGCTCATCCGGGGGCATCCCGCTGATCACCTCAGCCTGCTCAAAAAGCATGTCCTGGGGAGCAAGTTCCGGGTTGAACCAGACGAAGTCAGATTCGGCGCTGCCGCGCTCGGTCAATATCTCGCGCACGATCTGCTCGAAGTCCTCGTAGGGCAGGTTATAGGCAAAGTAGAAGTCCGTCAGGGAATCGCGCACGCTTGCCAGGCGCATTTCCCATACGTCCGGCGGTTCCTCAAAAAAAGGGTCGTGCAGCCCTTCACGCCTCTGAGATTCAACAGCTTTCTGGCGCGCCTCTGATTCTAAATCTTCCTTGCTAATGATGCCGCGTTGGAACAATTCCCGACGCATTCTCGAGCGGATGCGGCTGCTCAGGACTGGATACTGGGTGAGCGCCAGGTAGATATTGAGGACACGGTCGGATGAGGGTGCCGGTAGGGTCATGTTCCAATTGTACCCATAATATATCCTACGTCCCCAAAAATCTCTGGATAGATCGACCCCGGCAGGTAGACAGAAACACCATCCTGGGTTTGCCCAGAATTTGCCCCAAAGGTGTTGTATCTATGACTCTGCTGCAATTACCCGGTTCTTCGGGATGATGTGGGAATTTCTCCCACTATAATGGTTTATTTGCATTTTCATGCGTAGAATCCACGATTTAAGTACATTTATTTTGGTTTTGTCCCACTTTTTATACGAAGAAAATCTTGAACCAGCCTTTTTGCAGTAAATTTATCTATACAACCTGTTGCAGTAAACATTAAAAAGAACTATAATATATATATACATATGAATAGATATTCATCTAATTTGAGTTAGTAGTGCAAACTTTTTTCTGTTGTTGATTCAACTCACAAGTGCATCTTTAGGGTGGGTCAAGTGTTATTTTTTATTACTTGCCGTAACATCGGAGGCGCCTACGGCCGGTGTAAGACCGGCTGCGAGGCGTATCACCCTGATACCCCTCTCATCCATAACCTGTAGTGTAGGCTGTACCTAAGGAGTACATGATCATGAAACCTCATCCTCTTTTCCTGAACATCTTGTTAATTGGAGTCTTCTCGTTTAGTTTGCTGACCCCGGAACACGTCTCCGGGGTGACGCCGCCGATGCGGATGCCGGTGACCTTCGGCACACCGGAGGCGCTGCCTCCCCTGCTCAATATCGCTGCCATCGCCGGCGGTAATGCTCACACCTGTGCGCTGACTTCAGGCGGCGGGGTCAAGTGCTGGGGATGGAACGGGTACGGTCAACTGGGCGACGGCACGACCACCCAACGCCTGACGCCGGTATCCGTGAGCGGGCTGGCGAGCGGGGTCAGCGCCATCGCAGTCGGTGGGTATCACACCTGTGCGCTGACTTCGGGCGGCGGGGTCAAGTGCTGGGGACGGAATGACTATGGCCAACTGGGTGACGGCACGACCACAGACCGCCACACGCCGGTATCCGTGAGCGGGCTGGCGAGCGGGATCAGCACCATCACCGCCGGTTATGCTCACACCTGTGCGCTGACTGCGGGCGGCGGGGTCAAGTGCTGGGGACGGAATGACTTCGGTCAACTGGGCGACGGCACGACCACCGAATGCCACACGCCGGTATCCGTGAGCGGGCTGGCGAGCGGGGTCAGCGCCATCACCACCGGTCTGTGGCACACCTGTGCGCGGACTTCAGGCGGCGGGGTCAAGTGCTGGGGATACAACGGGTACGGTCAACTGGGCGACGGCACGACCACCGACCGCCACACGCCTGTAAATGTGAGCGGGCTGGCGAGCGGGGTCAGCGCCATCGCCGCCGGTTATGGTCACACCTGTGCGCTGACTGCGGGCGGCGGGGTCAATTGCTGGGGATACAACTTGTACGGCCAACTGGGCGACGGCACGACCACTACCAGTTACACGCCGGTAGACGTGAGCGGGCTGGCGAGCGGGGTCAGCGCCATCGCCGCCGGTTATGATCACACCTGTGCACTGACTACAGGCGGCGGGGTCAAGTGCTGGGGAAAGAATGAAAATGGTCAACTGGGCGACGACACGACCACCAACCGCACCGCGCCGGTAAATGTGAGCGGGCTGGTGAGCGGGGTCAGCGCCATCGCCGCCGGTTGGTATCACACCTGTGCGCTGACTGCGGAGGGCGGGGTCAAGTGCTGGGGGAGTAACTACGATGGTCAACTGGGCGACGGCACGACCATCGAACGCCACACGCCAGTGGATGTCGTGGACCCGACGCTGACCAAATCGTATCGCTCGGCCGGCAGTCAGGACGGCTGGGTGCTCGAATCCAGCGAGACCAGCAGTAAGGGCGGCACGATGAACAGCGCCGCCACGCTATTCTATCTGGGTGACGACGCCAGCAACCGCCAGTACCGCGCCATCTTGTCCTTCGGCACATCTGGCCTGCCGGATGACGCCGTCATCACCTCAGCAAGATTGAAGATCAAGAAGCAGGGTCTGGTCGGTACCAACCCCTTCACCACCCACAACAACATCCTGGTGGACGTCCGCAAGGGCGCATTTGGCGGCAGCAACGCCCTGCAACTGACTGACTTTCAGGCAGCAGCCAGCAAGAACGCTGCCGGGTCGATCAAGAACACGCCCTCCAGTGGCTGGTATTCGGTGACCTTCAACAGCAGCGCCTTCACCTATATCAACCTGACCGGTGCGACCCAGTTCCGCCTGCGCTTCCAGCTTGGCGATAATGACGACGAGGGCGCTGACTATCTAAAATTCTACAGCGGAAACTACAGCAGCGTCTCCTTCCGCCCGCTGCTCGTCATCGAGTATTATGTTCCATAAGAACATCCTGATATCCATCTCATCCCTAACCCACAGGGTAGGCTGCGCCTAAGGAGTACCTGATTATGAAACCTCATCCTCTTTTCCTGAACATCTTGTTGATCGGAGTCTTCTCGTTTAGTTTGCTGACCCCGGAGGAAGTCTCCGGGGCTTCCCCGGAGGACCGAAGGTCCGGGGCCTCCCCGGAGCACCGAAGGTCCGGGGAGATTCCGCCGGTGCTAATACCGGCGACCTTCGGCACACCGGAGGCGCTGCCTCCACTGCTCAATATCGCTGCCATCGCCGGCGGTAATGCTCACACCTGTGCGCTGACTACGGGCGGCGGGGTCAAGTGCTGGGGAAATAATGACTATGGTCAACTGGGCGACAGCACGACCACCCAACGCCTGACGCCGGTAAACGTGAGCGGGCTGGCGAGCGGGGTCAGCGCCATCGCTACCGGTTGGTATCACACTTGCGCCCTGACTGCGGGCGGCGGGGTCAAGTGCTGGGGATTGAACGCCTACGGTCAACTGGGCGACGGCACGACCACAGACCGCCTGACGCGGGTATCCGTGAGCGGGTTGGCGAGCGGGGTCAGCGCTATCGCCGCCGGTGGTGTTCACTCCTGTGCGCTGACTTCAGGCGGCGGGGTCAAGTGCTGGGGGTTGAACGCCTACGGTCAACTGGGCGACGGCACGACCACAGACCGCCTGACGCCGGTAGACGTGAGCTTGCTGGCGAGCGGGGTCAGCGCCATCGCCGCCGGTAAGTATCACACCTGTGCGCTGATTGCGGGCGGCTGGGTCATGTGCTGGGGATATAACTACTACGGTCAACTGGGCGACGGCACGGCCACCGACCGCCTGACGCCGGTAGACGTCTTGCTGGCGAGCGGGGTCAGCGCCATTGCCGCCGGTACGTACCACACCTGTGCCCTGACCTCGGGCGGCGGGGTCAAGTGCTGGGGATCCAACGCATCCGGTCAACTGGGCGACGGCACGACCACCGACC
>Ga0315277_10000783_pt1 | contig 48885 bp, 45 predicted proteins | sample YL17G05_15_MG_FD_203695 | JGI IMG/M metagenome (GOLD analysis project Ga0315277, IMG submission 203695) | Sediment microbial communities from Yellowstone Lake, YNP, Wyoming, USA - YL17G05_15 | ecosystem: Environmental > Aquatic > Freshwater > Lake > Sediment | place: USA: Wyoming | collected... | reverse complement strand
AGCAGTTTCACCTCGCGAATCTCAAGCTGGTCTGGGTCCACTCCCTTCAGACTCTCAGTGAAGTGCAGCGAGAAGAACCACCCCCGCACCAGCCAAAACTCCACTCGACAGAGCTTCTTCCGGCCGGGGACCCGACAGTGAATACGTGCGAGTCTCACCTCCTCTGTTGTCAGCGGAAACATGCGTACCCCATCATAGCAGGGACGTCCCCGCCGGATCCTGTAAAGGTTGACCTCCTTGCCGCTCGGATCGCGCCAGACCCGGTTCACCTCTCGAACCTGTTCTAGTAGCAAGGAGTGCGCATCCGGCGGGAGCGCGTCGGCCACGGCATCTATCAACCGCTTCTCCGGTGGCTTGAACGGCGATTTCTGTCTCCGCAGAAAGCCCAGAAACACTGCGATCTCCCTCAGTAGTCGTTCACGACCGCGGACGTGCCTGCGTAGGCGCTGCCCGCCGCGAGTCCCTTAAGCAGGTTGGGGATACGGACCCACTGCTGATGCAGTGGGTTGTACGGGTCGTTCAATAGCTTCCACCCCGCCTTCATGAACCTGTACCTCCAGGGGTCGGACAACGCATGCACTTCCCTGCTCACGTAGTTCCCGTTCCACACAGACTGACTCTCTATGAACCGTCCCAGGCGGCTCCGTACCGGTACGGATTGGGGGTGGTGCCCCAGGCGGTCGTTCCCCGCCCAAAGGCATCTAGGGAATAGGCGTCTGTGAAGGCTCTCGTCCCGTCCATCAGGTTGATCCTCGGCGCCGCGTCTGCCACCAGATATTCATCCCTCGCAGCCCGATTGGTGCTCGGAGATACCCCCTTCGTGCTCGCCTGTCGCCAGGCTAACACGGAACTCGCCGGTTGACTTGGAGATGACATCCCAGAACTCACCCCTGATGAACTCATCGGTGACCTCTGCTATCATCAGATCGTCCCATGTGAGCCGCTTCGTACGCCACTTCACACCGGACTCCCCGTAGGCGATGAGTCGCGTGTGCTCAGCGAATACGAGAATGCCCCATGTTGGGATGGGGCGGACATCAATGATTGGGTTCGCCTGCACAAGCGACCAGACCGATGGGTCATCGGCTCGGACCAGATAGCCGGCTCCCTTCGCTACAACGCTGAGACACTGCGGGTCGGGTGTTGTGAATATGCCGGATACTCCCCTGGCTGTAAGCCGACCGAAGGCGAAGATCCCCAGCCAAGGCGGGCCCTCTCCGGGGTGGATTTCGACCATCGCGCCGTCCTGGCCCCCGTCTTGCGAACCTCCAGGATAGTAGTACCGCGGGAACGTCCAGCGTTCTGGCGGCGAGGCAAGCTCGTGACAGTCATAGAGCGAAGAGAATGTTCTATCCATGTGCGACTCAGTTCTCTCGGAGTCTGACCGGCACAGTCTGCTTCGGTGTGCCGAGTTTCACAACCTCCAAGAACCTTCTCAGAGGAACCCGCCACTAGTATTGGCGGAAGTCAGGAGGCCGCGAGAACTTGCTGAACGACACCATCCCCAATCCTCGTGAGCCAGAACCTTCTCCTCTCCAGCAGCCTGAACTTACTGCCGACCTCCAGCCGCGGTCTGGCGCTCTCCGGTGAGAGGAACTCTATGGGGACCCCTTCGTTGCCCCCAATGTCAAGCCGGCCGATTTCATCGAGGATCAGTGCGCACTCGTAGCGCTTCCCCTGGAACTCCAGAAGGCAGCGAAGCTCAGTGCTCACCTTCTGTCCTGTTGCACCGATGAAGTCCACCGCAGCGATGATGTGCGGCTTGACGCGGCCGTATCCGTCGAGTTCATCGTCGGGGACGGCCATCGCCTCATCGTAGGCGGCGCGGATCAACTCCGCAGCCTCCAGGGGGCGCAGCCTCTCGATCAGGGTGAAGCCCGACTCAAAGCCAATGCTCTCTATTGCCTCATTCCCTTGAGCGTTGAACCTTCTCGCCGCGACGACAGCGGCCTTCACGACCAGGGGCATAAGCCGCGGATCGAGAGGCTTCTCGTCCTGCCTTAGAGTGAACCCCGCGATCACGAAGAGAGGCCAACCCTTCGCATGATCCTCGGGCCTTGTTCTGAACACCTGTGCCTGATGGATACGAGGCCGGCCCGGCGCCCCCCACCGTTCGGCGGCTGCCAGCGGCACATAGAACGCATCCACGCCGGGCGCGACTCCGGGCTCTAGACGCTTCTGCACACGCGCCTCTAGATTCGGATGCGGTTGAAAGCCGTGCTGCAGTGCTCTAACCGCCTCTGGATCGCGGTGTTCGATGATCAGACGCATCTCTATGGCACAAGCCCAAGTATGGTGACCGGTCCGCCAGGGAGGGCGTACTCGGGAACATAGTGGGCCCACCCCAGGAAGTCTGCCGGGATGGCTTCCCCGATTACGCCCGTGGAAAACCTCCCCGAAGTGATCGCAAACGTCTCGCCGCTCTTGGCGGACATCGCCCTGGCAAAGGCCCAAGCCTCCTCCTCAGTGCTCCAGAACGGCTTCACGTACTCCGCCGCGCTTCCGGCAATTCGGTACACGCCAGTGGCCCCGATATCGGCCAGCTCTGCCTCTCCGACTGCCCGGTAGAGAGTCTTCGTCCCGAGGCCAGCAAGCCTGGTAGCAACTGCCTCGCCCGCGGCCGCCCCCGCTACTGCCTGCAGCCCAACGCCTGTCCAATGCCCTGCCGTATACCACCCACTGCACGGATCCGGTTCTTCTCGAACACCGAATGCTCTGCGGAGCGGCTTCGTCAGGCCGAAGCTTAGGGTGTCGGTGGCGCCGCCCAGGAAGTTGCCCAAGGCGTCGTAGACATCGTCCGCCCTGACCAGCCCCTCCGGATCAATCCCCGCCACCGGGTTGTTCCCCGCGTACGCATACCAGTTCATCCCCTCCCCGATGGGGTCCTGCTGCACAAACCGGTTAAGCTCCGGCCGACCTACACGAGATGCGCTACCTCCGCCTCGAATCCTTTGACCTTGTGCTCAAGCAGCAGACGGTACAAACGCTGCGAGATCAACACCATTGGCGAGGGCACCAGCACCCCTGCCCGGCGGCCTGTCATGTCTTCGGTGCTTGCAACATCGCTACCATCCCATATCTCGCGCCGGACATACACCTCCGAAAGCACGCAAAGGCCGCTCACGTGACCTAGCGGGCACCGATACTGGCCGGTGTTGTCAGGCTTGAATGGGTTAATGCCGAACTCAGTCGGCGGAACCGTGCGCCCGGCACTCCCGGTTACCGTCAACTGCTTCCAGAGAGGAGTCATCTTGCCCGTGTCGCCGCAGCCGCGGACGGGGCGGAGTTCTACACCCGTGACGCACTGCTCGGTCATCAAGGCAGCCAATCTGCTCGATACGATCATCTCCTCGGCAATGGTGCGCGCGATCTGGCACTGCTGCGCACGCGGAATGCCGGGCCATCCGGAGGAGAGCCGCCCCAGTTGAAGGTGTAGGTCCGAGGTTTGAGTCCGCCCCGCACCACATCTCGGACATGCCGTTGAGTAGTCGTAGGCTGTCCCGCAGGATTCACCCTCGGGTTCAAACGCCCGAGTCACTATCAGCCTCAGCAGCTCTGCACCGAGCAGTTCCTTCGCCGTGTAGCGACGGTGAATCCACGCCGAGTAGTGCGGATACGGATCTCCGAAGACCTCCCTGAGTATGCCGAAGGCCAGATCTAGCTCGGGGCTGCCGCGAGGCGCGTCGATACGCCTCACCCCTCCTGGGTAGGCAGGGTCAATCCTCTTCCACATCTCCCGCGCCTTCGCCGAATCCAAGTCCCTACCTAACTGGGCCGGGAGACGTCTCAGTACTGCGGGGTCAGATATCCTCAGTTCTATCCATTCCTTCACGGGATCTACGCTCCGCTACGGAAGGGGAAGCCGTCCGTAGACTCCCGCCATGATCTCCATCGCCCTCTCCGCTGAAGGCGCTCCCTGACCGTAAGCCCACGCGTTCCGAAACTCGTTCGTGAGCAACTGATGGTGTGCAGCGTTGAGGGGCACGGTCTCTCCGTTCGCAGCTCCACCCAGGTACTTCGGCCACACATGGTGGCTCTCCCACAAGCCGGCCTTATTGGGGTACAGTTCCTCGGCCGCGGCTGTTAGATCATCTAGGCTGGCAGCGCTCCCTTCTTCCACAAGCTCTGCGGTTGCTGCCCTTGCTCCGGCGGCCTCGATGGCTCCAGCGGCGCTCGCGGCTGTGAGCAGCCCAACACCCGTCCACTGTCCTCCTTCGTACCAACCGGAGCATGGGTCGACAAGGTAGTCGGTGCCCCCCTTGCGCCGAAGCCAGCCTGTCAGCCCGAACGAGACCTTATCACCAAGGCCAGCCGAGAAGTTATTGGCCTTCTGCAGCGTCCTGACCGCCCCGCTTGGGCGAGCGGGATCCTCCCATGAGAAGAACAACCCCTCCGGATCCACCCGGGTGACCGGGTTGTTCCCGGCATACGCATACCAGTTCATCCCCTCCCCGATGGGGTCCTGCTGGATGAACCGGCCGATCTCGGGCCGGTAGAAGCGGGCGCCCAGTTGCAGCAGCCCCGATCCCGGCGTATCGGTGACATATCCCCAGGCCGCGCCGTAGCGGTACGGGTTCACGGTCGTGCCGGTCGAGCCGAGCTGGCTGCCCCAGGCGTCCAGGTGGTGTATCGCGCCCGCACGTCATTGCCCGCGTCATTGGTCACCTCCAGCATCCGGTCGCCGTCGTAGACGTAGCGCCGATACCCCCCGCTGAAGTAGTGCCGCATCCGCTGGCCCAGGGTACCGCAGACAAGACTCTCACTGCCCCTAGTTTCCCAGCTTTCCTAGCCCCTTCGCTCCTTCCTCCCGAGATCATGGCCGCAAGATCGGCAGGATCGGGGGAGGCAGACGAGAAACATCCTCTGCCAGACAAGCCAGGCCTTGCAGTTGGGACAGCGAAGGGACGTGCCCCAGACGCCCACAATGATCGTGAGTAGGCACATTAGCAGGACGTACACTACGCCGCCGTACTTCTTGCCCAACGTGAAGAGGACAAAGAAGCTGACAGGGAAGACTATGAAGTGCACCAAGTGAACGGTTGTTCTCAGACTCATGTTGATGACCTCACAGCACACCCGGATTGCCGAACACGTTCACTAGAGGAGATCGCGCAGCCACCTTCCGGCTCGCTTAAGCTCTCGCTTAGCCCAGGCAAGCCCAGAGCCCGTCTAGGACGGTCCTACGGGCCCTCGACACCTACACCTGGGACGACAAGGGGGTGTCGAAGCGATACCGAACCGACCCTCTATTGCTCAAGGAGGAGGTACGACATGAAGAGACTCATTGCCTTGCTCACTGTGGTGGCGGCGATGGCCGTGCCCATCGCCGTGGTCGGCGGGGCGACCGCGCCGGCCGCCGGTCGGCAGGAGGTCACTCTTCCCGCGCCGGAGACAAAGGGAGGGATGTCGCTGAACGAAGCTCTGTCGCGTCGGCGTTCGGTACGCAGCTTCGACGCCAAGACCGTCGGTCAGCAGCAGCTGGGGCAGTTACTGTGGGCGGCCCAAGGCATCACCGACCCGGCCACCGGGCATCGGACGTCGCCCTCTGCGATGGCGATGTACCCGCTCACAGTGTACGTCTGCACCGCTGACGGCGTGTTCACCTACGAGCCGAAGGGCCACAAGCTGGTGCGCGTCTCCACCGAGGATCGGCGCGCCGATGTCACCCAGCCCCCGCGGGGAGGGCAGTCGGCCCCCGTGAGCTTCGTGTTCACCGGTGACCCGAGCAAGTTCGGGTCGCGCCTCCCGGATCGGGCCGCCGCGTTCGTCTATCTGGAGGTCGGGCATGCGGCCGAGAACTTGGCCCTGGAGGCGACCGCGCTGGGGCTCGCAACCGTGACCCAAGGCGGCATTGACGCGGCGAAGGTGTCGAAGGCGCTTAACCTGGCGCAGGGTACGCTGGTAGTCTACACCATGCCCGTGGGCTATCCCGTCGCGGGGTAGCAGGTACGCCTGCGGGACAAGGTGTTGCGGTCAACGCAGGCTGAAGGAGCCCTGAGCCGTACCCTTGGGGGCAACTGGCGCTGGGGTGATGGGGCATCTTGCCGCTGTCAACCACCCGTGAGGCCGGCCCGAGGCCGCTGAGGGGAACGGCGCCCGGAGGCGCCGCCCAAGGGTCTCATATGGTAGAACGACCGGGAGTTACAGGCAAGCCTACAGAGCTGTCAGCGGTGTTCCATCGCTATCTGACATGCGCAAGGTGTCCGATCGCCGCCTTACAGGTACAGCCACAAAGTTCCCTGGGAGCCTGGACGGGGATACTGGGGAGCACAAGTGTTCGACCGGATGACCAACATCGCACATCGCGGCGCGAGTGGCACACGCCCTGAGAACACCATCGCGTCGTTCCGCCGGGCGATGGAGGTTGGCGCCGATTACATCGAACTGGACATTCGCGCGACGTCTGACGGCGTCGCGGTGGTCATGCACGACGCGACTGTGAACCGAACGACCGATGGCGCCGGTCGGTTGGCCGATATGACGCTGGAGCAGGTCAAGTCTCTCGATGCGGGGTCGTGGTTCGCGCTAGAGTACGCAGGCGAGCGCGTGCAGACGCTGTCAGAGGTCATAGCCCTAACGGGTGACAGGATGCCGCTGAGCTTGGAGATCAAGGCATACGGAGTCGAGGAGCAGGCCGTTGCGGCGATTCACAAGAGCGGGAACCGGGATTCCTTCATCTCATCATTCGACGAAAGCTGTCTGCGATGTGTGCGCGAGCTCGACTCGCAACTCCCGATCGAACTGCTGGTTGACCACGATCCTTCACACGGCGGCGGGATTGGGAACCTGCTACGGCGCGCGCAAGAGCTGGACGCGTGCATCCTGGCGCCGTCATACGGTGGCATCACACCGGATCTAGTCGCGGCCGCTGCAGCTGCCGGAATCGCGGTTGTCTGCTGGACGGTGGATGACCGCGATGACATGAGGAGGATGGTGGACCTGGGCGTTCAGGCGATCACGACGAACTACCCGGAGGTCTTGAAGGAGCTGCTGGGGCCATCGACGGCCGGACGCGTATAGGTTCTGCAGACCTGAGCGGAGTGAGCGGGGGGGACGCGGCGCCGGGGTTCTCTCTGGATGGGAACGCACGCTTCGTGATCCGCATGTCCTAGGCAGACGATCGCAGGATCGAACTCCCCACCCCTATCTGCCACCGGAGAGCGTGTGCTTGCCCAGTCGCTCTGAGGCACTGCTGGAACTGCCATGGTCGGCAGCATGGCCCTGTGGACGGTAGTGCGGTGGAGCCCGTGAACGCGGGAAGCGCAATATGAATGTGGAGCCGAAGCATCCGACACACCGAATGGGGTAACAGCGGCACGCGGCCCCTTGTTGTGGGACCGAACACAGATCCCGGTTGATGCAAGATGTCAGGCGGCGTAGGCAAGCTCACCACGGTGTCAGCGCGGTCCGTCTGCCTTCCCAGCATATCCACCGCAGCTATGCAACAAGCAGGGCGTAGCTCAACGCTGCGCACTTCACAGGACCTAGCGCGGGGCGCGTCACGTGCCATGCCGGTGGGTAGCCCGGTAGCGGCCGGGGGTGCAACCGTAGTACTGGACGAAGGTGCGATGGAGGTGGCTGCCATCGGAGAAGCCGGTCGCCTCTGCGATGGTGTCGGTGGGCAGATCGGTGGTGAGGAGGAGATGTGCTACCGAGGCGAGGCGGGCGCGCCGGCGGAAGTCCTGGAAAGCCACTCCCATGGTCTGCTGGAAGATGGTGTTGAACCGGGAGCGGTGCAGCCCACAAGCGGCTGCGGCTTCCTCCGCGCTGAAGTGACGCGCGGGGTCCCCGTACACCATCGTGACGGCCGGCATGACCCTGGAGAACCTGCTCGCTGGCACCGGCGCCCCCAGAGCTGAGCGGTCTGCAGGCGTCCAGTGGCGGTAGATCGTCAGTAGCAGATCGTGCAGATAGAGCCGAACCGCGGTGGGCCAAGCCCGCGGTTGCCCTCTCACTTCCCGGTGAATCCTCCAGCCGATGGAGACGATGTCCTTCCTCATCTCCGGGCTGTTGGTCCGTGGTCTCTGCGTCGGGGGCAGGGTGAAGAAGCTCAGCCACGGGATCTCGCGGAAGGGCTTGGCCTCTATCACCTCCGCCAGGAAGATCAGGACGACCTGACTGGAGTTGTCCCTTCGCACTCGCCAACCGTGAGGCTCCCAGGCCGAGCACAGGTGCAGGTCGCCAGGCTTGGCGAGATGCACGAAGTCCTCGAAGTGCCGCTCGATGCTGCCCCGCAGGACGATGCCGATCTCCATGCCCTGGTGGATGTCCATGGTCAAGGGACCGGACGGCGCTGGGTCCCATACAGCAGCGTGTAACGGGTACTCGATGCGGCCCGGACCAGGCACCTCGAGGTCAAAGAGAGACCACTTTCTGGCATCGGTGGAAAGGCTAGGCCCCATTCTGCGGTCCTGGCCAAGTATACAACGGGATTGGCGGCATGTCCATTGACGCTGCTGCCGGCCGTGCTAACCTGTTCACAGGAGCGCCAAGGGCCGCGCAAATCGGGCCAACGCGATCCGGAAAGCATGTTCTGGCTTGGCAGGGGTTGGTGGGGCATGATCTGTTAAGGAGGTGATGCGGTCGGGAGTTGCGGGTGTCGTAAGTCGCAGGAGTCTGGCTAGTATGTGCATTTTTCGGTATTCGCAGGGTTGTTGCCCTGAGGAGGTGCAATCCATGTCGAGGATGAGGAAACGAGGCTTTACCCTGATTGAGCTGCTGGTGGTGATCGCGATCATCGGGATTCTGGCGGCGATGCTCTTCCCAGTCTTCGCCAAGGCGCGGGAGTCCGCGCGGAGGGTCCAGTGTTTGTCCAACGTGAAGAACATCGCCATGGCGATACAGATGTACCTGGCGGATTGGGATGGCTTCTGGCCCAAGGAAGGCGACCGGCGGGCGATTGACTACTTCAACGGGGGACCCGGTGGGGGCGGAGGCCCCTACACCCTACCGGACGTGTGTCGTTACCTGGATTGGGGCAACCCCTACCTGCGCCCCGCGGTGCTATTGGATGACTACATAAAGAACCGCGAGGTGTGGACGTGCCCGAGTGCCAGGATGATGAACGGAGCGGGCTTCATCGTTCCCATGGGCACGGATGGATGGTGGGTCAACAGCTACATCGAGCATGAGGGCGAGTGGGGCGAGACGGGCCTAGGACTCAGAAAGACTTTTGGACCTTGTATGATGGTCTTTCCACCCGGATGGGGCGGCGATGTGACTGACTCATTCACCCAGGGGCGGACGGCCAACATCTACGGCGCGGCCGGGCCGCAGGGCGCCAAGGTGTTCGTGCAGGGGATCGGAACCCCGTACGGCATGGAAGGAACGAACCTGAGCACCATCAGCGATCCCGCCTGGTATGTAGTCGCGGGAGACACTGGCGCCTACGTCTTCTTCGATGGCTCCTGGAACTTGGGCTGGCCCGACTACTGCAAGATCGGGTGGCCGTGTGGGATCTGGTCGGGGACGCCGGGCTGCTGCAATGCGGATTGGGCTAACTGCGATTGGAGCCAGGACTGCGGGCTGGACTGGTCCATGTACGAGCACTTCTACAAGGATCCGTCCTTCCGCAGAGGCATGACTCGGCACATGGGCGGCAGCAATGTTGGCTTCGCAGACGGCCACGCCAAGTTCTTCCTAGCGGAGGCGATCGTGAACCAGTCCCGGTGCGACGCGGTGCGGCCAAAGACGGAAGCGGACTTTGAGAACCTCTGTGCTTGCTGCGGTTGCATATACTAGTGCACGACCGTCTCAGCGGACGGCAGGGACAGATCGCGCCCCATACCATGGGGTTCCGGGCGTTCTGGCAACGGCGGAGGCATTGGTGCAGACCGGTCCGGGACGCTGTGTGAGCTGTGTTGCACCCCTACCAATCGGTTGACCGACCGCGCTGGAGAAAGGCCGGGGCTCCCCACCCCGCGCCTTTCTCACGGCGGTGGGGCCGGTGGCTGGAACATGCCACCCGGCCCCATAGGTGGTGTCCCCTGGACCTGCCAGCAGCCACGGCCGCTCCCCTGTCTTGTTCCTGTATGTCCTTCGTCGTTGCTGGTGGACGAGCAGTCCAAAGGGAGTCATGATGACAGTCTGGATGCTAGATTCACACCCAGCCATCATGCGAGCTGGTGGCGAGCTTGCCCGATGCCTCAGCCAGATGACTGGGAAGAAGATCGCGGCGCAGGTGCGAGACGGCTTCAACGGTGGCCCGGACCTCTACATCGGCCCGGTTGAGAAGCTCGAAAGCTACGTCGGAACGCTGCAGGTCGAGGACCCGAGATGGGATGACGCCTACCGCATTGCTTCTGTGGAGGAGAGCCTTGTGATCGCGGGCGTTAACGCGCGCAGCATCCTGATCGGGGCCTATGAGTATCTCCGTTCGCTGGGGGCGGAATGGCTATGGCCTGGCGCCGACGGCGAGCGTTTGCCGAGGATTGCCGAAGTCACGACGCACGGGTTCCAGGTAACGCACCTGGCTGCCAGTCGACACCGGGGGGTCTGCATCGAGGGGGCGCCGGCACTTGAGCACGTGCTAGACATGGTGGACTGGATGCCCCGCGTGGGCCTCAACAGCTATTTCCTGCAGTTCCAGGTGTCGAGCTGCTTCTGGCGGAACTGGTACGGCCATGAGCTCAACCCCCGCTGGAGCGAACGCAAGCAGCTGTCCGACGACGAGTGCGCGGAACTCGACGAAGCAGTCATCAGGGCCGTCAAGGAGCGCGGGCTCTTGCTGCATAGGGTCGGCCACGGATGGACGGCGGCGGCGCTCGGCCTGCCCGCCAATGGATGGGAGTCGTACGAGGGCGCGCTTTCGGAGTGCGCATCGCGTCTGGTCGCCGAAGTTGACGGGCATCGCGAGCTGTGGAGGGGATGCCCGAACCTGACTGAGCTCTGCTACAGCAACCCAGAGGCGCGGCGGCGCATGGTGGAGGTCGTACTCGAGTATGCGGCGGCTCACCCCGAAGTGGACATGCTGCACTTCTGGCTCGCGGACTCGGTGAACAACAACTGCGAATGCGGCGATTGCCGCCGCCTTTCCGCATCAGACTGGTACGCGATTCTGCTCAACGAGCTGTCGCCGCGGCTGAAGCGAACTGCGCCTCAGATGAAGCTCGCCTTCCTCGCCTATCTCAACACGCTGTGGCCGCCGGGGCAGGTGCGGCTGGACCTCAGCAGCGGGAATCTTGTCTACATGTTCGCGCCCATCTCCAGGTGCTACGGCCATCGCCTCGGAGACCCGGCATGCGGAACGGATGGCGAGCTGGTACAACCTGGCTTGAACAAGCTCTCGCTTCCCAGCGACAACCAGGACAACTGCAAACTGCTCGATCTATGGCGCTCAGCCAGGCCACAGGATTCCTTCGCCTTCGACTACCATTTCCTAGCGACGTGGCACGACCATCTCGCGGTGCGGCTGGCCCAGGTGGTAGCGGATGATATCACTGATTACGCGGAGCGAGGCATACATGGTCTCATGAACTGCGCCTCCCAGCGCGCCTTCTACCCGAGCGCATGGCCCTTCTGGGCCATGGCGCGCAGGCTGTGGGGCCAGGCCCTGGACGGTGAGACGAAGGCTAGGTACTTTGCTGGCGCTTACGGCGACAACGCCGGCGCGGCGGTGACGTTCCTGGACGGGCTGGCCGAGGCCGCAGGTTCTCCCCTACACGGCCGGTCGTGGTGGGACGGTGATACAGGGCGGGCAGATCGAGTGCTAGCGTGGTTGGGGAGACAGCGCGTAGCGCTACGGGAAGGGGCGGCGACTGCCCGCAGCAAAACAGAAGAGCGCTGCTGGAAGCTACTCGTGCACTACCATCGGCTCCTCGAGTACCTCTGGCCCGCAGTGAAGGCAAGACGGACCGGCCGCTTCGACGAGGCGCGCACTTGCCTGCAAGCCGCCCAGGAGTTCCTTCAGGAGACAGAGAGGGAGACGGCACCGGCACTGGACACCTTCTTGCTCTTGCAGCACCTGGAGTCCCAACTCCAGTGAGGACAGAGCGGCCCCCCGGGTGGCGGCCCTGGGCACGCGTCCGACGGCTGCCTGGGTAGTCCCTGCATTCCGGAACGAATCTGCACCAGCTACTAGTGCGTCTCGCCATCGGCGGTGATCGCTGGACTCAGACAGATCAGGCGGTAGGGCGGCAGAACTCCTTCGGGCCCTCACACGGATGCGCGAAACGCAATAGAGGGTGTCAGGTGGTGGCACCTCACACTATCGCCGAAGCTGCTCCCGGCGCAGCAGGGCCTGCGGCCGGCCGTAGCGAGGAGACGGGATGGTGGCTCAAACCCGGCGCGCGATGAGCCGGACAGAGACGGGCATCACCTGGCGCAGTGTTGCCATCGGCCTGGTCCTATCAAGCGGCCTCTGCGCACTCACCCCCTACAACGACTACGTCGTGCAGAACACCTACCTCGCCGGCAACCACTTCCCGGTCGGAGCGGCCTTCGTACTCCTGGCGCTCGGTCTTATCAACCTGCTGGCATCCCGCTTCCGAGGGCCGCTGCTGCATAAGGGTGAACTGGCTGTCATCTACGTGATGATTGTGGTGACCTCCGGCATCCCCTCGTCCGGCCTGCTGCGCTATCTGCTCCCCAGTTTGGTGGCCCCTCGCTACCTCTCCGATCCTGGCAACCAGTGGGACACGCTAATCTGGCCTCGCCTTCCCGAGTGGTTCCGGATCGAGTCACCAGAGACTGTAAACTGGTTTTGGGAAGGCCTACCAGAGGGAGCTACGGTGCCTTGGTCAACCTGGATGAGGCCGCTGTTCCACGCTGCCATTCTGGTTGGTGCGCTCTGGCTCATGATGGTCTGCCTGGCTGCGCTTCTCCGCAAGCAATGGGTCGATCGGGAGCGGTTGGCATTTCCTCTCGTGCAGTTCCCCCTTGCGGTCATCCGTGAAGAGACGCATTTTCTGCGCAGCCGCGTCGTGTGGATAGCGGCAGGCGGGGTCTTCTTGGTTCATCTCATCAACGGTTTACGCCGGTATTATCCAGCATTGCCGGGCATTCCGACCTTCTGGAGCCTCGATCCATACCTCGTGAATCGTCCCTGGGAGGCAGCCCAACCGCTCTATATGGCAATCTACTTCTCAGGACTTGGCTTCGCCTATCTGCTCTCTCAGGAGGTCGCCGCAGGCTTCTGGATGTGTGTGTTGTTGGTCAAGATCGAGGGCGTAGTGCTCAGCATGTTGGGATACGAGGGAACCAGTTCCTGGTCCGGCACAATCAGCCAGTTCACGACAGGGCAACAGATGGGGGGACTCCTGGTGGTGGGGGCAGTGTTGACCTGGTCCCTTCGGGGTACCTGGGCAGAGGCATTCCGGGCAAGCTTTCGCGGCAGCGTGGGAGCAGATGACGCGGCCGAGCCGTTGGGCTACCGTTTTGCCGCGCTCGGGATCCTGGTGTCGGGCGCGATAGCCACCGCCTGGCTCTGCGCGGCCGGCATGTCCCTTCTGAGCGCGTTGGCGCTGCTTGGGGTGTTCGTCTGCATGTGTTTGGTGCTCACCCGCATCATCGCTGAAGCCGGCATGCTCATGGTGAATTTCGAATACTGGCCGGCAAACTACCTCACCCTGTTCGGTGCGAGTGCGTTTAGTCCAGGCAGCCTTACTGGTATGACCCTTCTGGACTGTACCTTCTCTTTCGACATGAGGGAACTGCTTCTACCCTCCGTACTCAATGGATTCTGCCTTGCCGAACAATCGGGGGTCAGCACCCGCAAGCTCAGCGGCATCATCGGGGTTGCGCTACTGCTATGTCTCGTCGTCAGCATCTTCGCGTTCCTCTCAACCATCTATAGCAGCGGCGCCCTCAACAACATCGGCATCGTAAACCTCTCCCGCCAGCCGCGCGAGATCTACGGCCGACTGGCAGAACGTCTGCTGGACTCAAGGCAGTCCCCAAGTGTGCAGTGGACATCGCTAGCAAGTGGAGGGGGCCTCGTTGCCGCGCTCGTCTGGCTTCGCCTCAGTTTCGTCTGGTGGCCCATTCATCCCCTCGGATTCGTTATGGCAACCTCGTGGGCGGGCCTTAACCTCTGGTTCTCGCTCTTCCTGGGGTGGCTGATCAAGCTACTCACCATCCGCTACACCGGCCTCCGCGGCTATGTGAGGCTGCGACCGCTCTTCCTCGGCCTCATCCTCGGAGATGTGCTCGGCGCCGTGTTCTGGATCTGTGTGGGGTTCTTCACGAAGGTCGGCATCATGGTCACGGTCAACTGAGAGGCCCCGTCGGACCGTTTGTGGGTGTCGACCGCCCATGAAGCCGGCCCAACTGCGGATGTCGAGAGGATATGGCACTTGTTGTAGTGGTCAACCGACGCTGGAACCGCTCTGAGCCGTTCCGTTGGGAGCAGCTGGCGCCAGGGTGATGCGGCATCTTCCGGTAATGAGAACGCTACGTGATCCTCCGACTCCGCCTGCGCCGGTCAACCGCCCGTGAGACCGCCATAGGCTTGTCCTAGCGCCGTTCTCCGAGCGCGGCGAGCCCTTGGGTATCAGGCACAGACGGCGGCCCGCAAGCGTCTGCCTTTCTCGTTGTCGACGCCGCGCCGGCGAGGCTGCAACCTGATGCTCCTGGGAGGCAGCTGAAATCCCAAGGGTGGCAAAAGGCCGCCGGGGCTATGCACACCCTTGACTTTTTCGCTGGCGAGGTGGAGGGCGGCTTCCAGGTTTCCTCGCAGCACCAGCACCGTCCCAGGTCGCTTCCGCCCCGGCATCTCCTCGCCCTGAACTTCGATCTTCCCCGCCAGCCGCGTCAGGGCGCTCTTCACGAGCTCTAGCTGACCAGCGGCCAACATCCGGGCAGGTCTGAGACGATCTGGCGTACGGTCGCGGGTAGGACGTTCAGTGCGGCCGGAACCTCCGCACCTTCCGCCGCGGCAAGCTCCTGGCGCAGACGGTCGCGTCTTGCCTCCGCGGCCTCCATCGCGGCAGTCAGGTCCTCCACAAGGGTGCCTGGGGCACTCCAGAGAATAGACTGGCGAGTTCGCGGGCGAGCGGCTGTGCGAGGGGAGTAGCGATGGGTGTCTTGGGGACGGCCCAGGAGGCCTTGTCGGGCCTGTACTGTCGCCCCCCTGACGGCTGCTTGATGTCATACACCTCTTCGACCCAGGTGTGTGGACACTGCTGATGAGGAGTTCATGATGCTAGATCTGAGACTCCGCGAGGAGTTCCTTAGCTCCCAGATGCCTAGGACGGCCGTTGAGTTGCGTCGGGCCGACAATGCGGACGCGGCTCAACAGAACTCCGACCGTATCATGTCCATCACCTAGAGGAGAAGGCTGATGCGAGGCGATGTGCGAGGGATGTCGACGGCCACCTTCGGGACGGTCGTCCGCCTGTTGCTTGCCCTTGTGTCCTGCGGCTTGGCAGCGAGTCTTCCCGGATGCGCGGGAGGCAATGTCCCGAACACGCTCGCACCCACGCGGCCCACCGCGCCCCCAGTGTCGTTCCCCTTTGTTCAGGGGTTCAACTACATGCATGAGACGTGGAGGGAGGCGTGGGCTGTGGATCCGGCCCGTGCTGTGCTCCCGCAGACTTCCGCCCAGAGGAAGGACGATTTCCTCCTGATGAGAAGCCTGGGGGCCTCCGCAGTACGCCTGCATGGGGCCAACCACCAATGGGTGACGGATGCGATCCACGAGGCGCACGAGGCCGACTTAGCCGTCTGGCTCAGCTATCGTCCCAACTTGGCGGACCTGGGATTCGGCCTGAAGTCATCAGACCACCCGAGCCTTCCCAGCAAGGGGTTCTGTGCTGATCGGGAGTCCGTGCGCGCGCTTCGCCAGGCCTTTCTCCAGCAGTTCCGGGAGTTCGTGCTGAATGTCGTGCCGGCGCTAGATGGGTCGAGAGGCGATTGCCTGGTCGTCGCCAATGAGCTGCCAATCGACCTTGGCTATTGGTATGACAGGGAGTATGGATATGCCTATAGCAGCGACTTCCCGGATGAAGCGACTCTCGTGGATGCCTTGGTGGACTTCGCTCGGGAAGAAGGGTGGGGGGGGCGCCTCACCTATGCTACCTACGGAGACCCAGAGGAAATCCGCGACCTGCACTGGGGGAAGCTGGATTTCGCTTCGCTGAACTACTACTACTGGGGGGGGCCGGCGCCGAACCACTTGCGGACGTTCTCCAGCGTTTCCCGGCGAAAGTGGCCGTGGCCATCACCGAGTGTGGGACTCTTGCCACCAACACCCCGCCCGTCAGTGTGGTGAATGCCTTCAGGCCGGGCGACGGTTCCATGGTGGCTGTCACTACCCTCGCAGGCTTCCACGCGGGTGCCACGAAGCAAGAGGAGGGGATTCGCTGGCTCTGCGCACAACTCAAGCAGGATCCCGCTACTGGCGGCCGCTACCTCCCGACCTCCAGACGCAACGTGCAGGTCCCTGGGCTGTTCGTCTTCGCGTGGGATGAGCCCACGGATAGCAGCTTCGGACTGGTCAATGCCCTGCTCCTCCGGCCGGGCTATGCCTCTGGTGTGGTATGGACGGACAGCGGGAATCCCTACATGCCCTCCTATGTGCCACTCGGGAATCCTGCACTGCGCACGTTAGCTGAGGCATGGAAGGCCTCCGCCCTCCCCACCCGTGTCGTGCTTCGGCAAGAGACGCCAACACTCCGGCTCCAGCGCGTGGAGATGTGTTACCCCACCACCAGTCAGCCGAGGACGGAGGTGACCTTCACCAGCCACCCTGACGGCGGCACCCCGGCCTATTCGGTGGTCGCACACGCCCTCCGACTCGGTGGGGATGCGATCGGAAAGGCGGTGTGGGAAGTGCCAGCCCCGGGGGTGGAGGTTCCGATCGACTGCCTCGGTGCTCCGGAGCGGTACTGGGTCCGGGCGAGTTGGGGCGACGGCACCACCAAAGGACCGTGGGTACAGCTCACGAAGGTGCCAGGGGCCTCCGGGGGAAGCATCCCAACGAAGATGTGGAAGCGGCAGTATACCAAGGAGACGGACTGCATCACGGTTACATTCGGCCCCTATGTGAGCGAAGTGAGCGTACCGTTCCAGTGGTCCCTGCCCGAGAACTGGGCCGCCCCTGCCTCCGTGAGGACCGAAGTCTGGATGGGCCCATACCCAGGTCGGGACCCGGCAACCTGGGCCCGTCGCGCGTGGATTGACTCTCCTAAGCCCGGATTGCAGGAGTTGAAGCTGAACCTGGCCCCCGGCAAGTACCAGTGGAATGCCAAAATCATCATGAGGGATGGGACTGAGAGGTGGGTGGACCAGAAGGCGAACTGGGTCTTCGAGGTGAAGCCGCCTGCGCCACGATAGTGGGCCGGAACGGATCTCCGGCTTTGCAGAGGGCAGGGACTCCCCGCTTCTCCCACGTCCTGCACGGCGCAGGAGGAAAGCATAGGGGTCAAGCGCTGAGGGACCGAGGGACACGGCCTGAGCGGCCTGTACCAGCTGTGACCGTGATGGGCGGCCGCGTGAGCGCAGGCGTGACCGAGACACTGTGTGGCTCTTAGGTGGCCTTGGGACACCACCTGGGCGGCCCAGGCCGTATCTGACCCTCAGGGGCGGCGCGGAGACGGCGGCTCGGAAGACCTCCACGCAGACACACCCATGAAGAGGGAACGGCGCCCGGAGGCGCCGCCCAAAGGTCTCATACAGTGGACTGTCCCCAACCTGCCCGCAGGCTCAGAAGCCCGCGGGGGGTGTGTCATCGCCACATGGCACCCGGAGGCTGCGGCACGTGGTGCTCGGGTCTGGCCGGCATCAGCTTCTCGGCCACCCAGAGGGTGAACTCCTTGGCCTCCTCCCACGCAACGCGGAGCAGGCTGCCACAGTTGAAGCAGCCCTCTCTGGAGGTGTGATTGCTGGCGCCGCACACCCGGCACTCGATCATCGCCACCGGTCGCATCTGCTCGCCGCTGAGCATCTTGCTGCGGGCGTGGTCTCCATTCAGCGTCATCGCTATCGCCATCGTCTGTCCTCCTGGTGGAGAGTGCGGGTCCCCTCTGCCCGTCTGCTCTCAGGGGTCGGTTGACTAACCCTCACCAGCAGGAACGGGCGGCACTCCGGAAGCATGACATCACCGCCGAGGGCGCTCTCTGGGCACGGACAGTGCGAGGGAATGCAGGATGCCGCCTGGCCCATGCCGAACACTGGACAGGCGGTTGGCAGGAGAGCGCCGACGGCTTGCGCAGCGGCAAGGGCGAGACGGGTTCGGAGGGCGTGATGGTGTTGCCGGCTGGCATAGGGCGGCTGTTTCCGGACGAGGCTGCGGCCGAGGCCTGGTGGCGGCAGATACAGTGCCGGCTCTACACTGCAGCCTCCCAGCTGTGGCATGAGGAGGAAGACGCAAGCACGCTCCTCTACGGGGGCGAGGTGATCGGGGTGTGGTCCACGGTCCGGCTCACGGGCGTGGTTCCCCGACTGCACAACGCGCTGGCGAGGGATTGGCGGCCTCCAACCATAGCACGCCTGGAGGGGTTCCTGTGGAGTCGGCTGCGTTTTGAGTATCGCACACTGCTCTGCGCAAAGGCCGCCCCGTCGCCTTCCCCACTCCCTGACATCGCCCTGGAACAGCTTGTGGATGAGCTGGCCAGTTGCCCGGACGCAAGACCGATGGATGGGGAGGCCTTCCTGAGCCTTGCCGACGAGCGATCCGTGCAGGGCTTGCGGGAGGCGCTGGCAGCGAAGCCGGACCTTCTCGCCACTTTGAAGACCATCGCCGATCTCATCATCGAGTCCGAGGATGCTGGAGAGAACCTGCGGGACGAGGGATGGCGCAAACGCCTCCTGACGAAGTGCGCAGAGACGATGGGAGTGACCCAGAACACTCTTCACAAACGCCTAGAGCGCATCAGGCGCACCTGGCCAGGGCGTTGAGGAGAGGCATGTCAGGTTTCGCCTGGATCACCCGTTTGTGGAGTGGATGATAGGCGCTTATCCCGGTCGCGGATCTGCATCGGAGATACGAACAGGAGCGGTGATAGGCCATGCGTCCATCCGATGAACGTCGAGAGCTAGCGTGTGACGAGTGCCGGCAGCTTCTGGAGGCATATCTCACACGGTCTCTCCCCGCGTCGCGCGGTCAGGCGGTGCAGCGGCATCTGGCCGAATGCGTGCCCTGTTTCGACGCGGCCTTCGCTCGCGCCAGGGAGCGCGTGGAAACCGGAGAGGAGCCACTGCGTGAGCCGCCGGCCCTGCGTGCCAGCGTCCCGCGACGCATCGCCGCCTTCATCCGCGCGGTACTCGCGCCAGACAGCTTCCCTCAGTTCTACTCCTATGCGCCCGCGATAGCGGGGGCGTTGGACGACGAGGCTCACATCTATGCCACTGCCGACCGCCACTTCATCGTCGAGGTGACCCCTCTTCCGCCGGCCGCGGGAACCGACGAGCCGGTGGTCGAGATCGCCATTCGCTCCCACGACCCGCAGCTGCGGGGCAGCTTGGTCTGCTACCGGATACACCTCGCCGCCGCAGAGGAGCCAGTCCGCTCCGGCGAGGCCAGGCTGGACGATGAGGGCGTGGCCCTCATCCACGTGCCCCTGCTGCGAACGGATCAGCCTCCGTATCGGCTGGAAGTGGAAGCCTTCCTCCCCGGGAGCGACGACAATGGCTAGCGAGGGCATAGGCTCGCGGGGACCAGACCTCCCCCAGCAGGCCGTCTCCGATCTCGAGGACCTACACAGACGGCACTGCGAACTGGCCGGACGGCTGCTGCAGATCGGCGATGCGGCACGCGCCGCGTATGTCTGCACGGGCCTCCTGGACCAGTTCCCCCCCCGCAGCACCGGTACCCCCATGCGCCTGCTGGTGGAGGGCGTGCTTAGGCTGTTGATCGGCCGCGAAGAGGCGGCGGCCCGCCACCTGGAGACGCGCTTGGCCCAGGATGGGCAGTTGCGGCACAAGTGTCTCAGCTATGTCGAAAGATACCTGACGGACGCGGGTCTGGATGGTGATAAGCATCTGCTCGCAGAGAAGGTGCGGGAGGTACTGGCGGATCTCGGCCGACGGGAGGGGACGCCACCCTCCGAACCCTGGACCGACCCCGTTCCCGGGGTGGTGCGCGTGGCCTACGTGCCACTCGCGCGAGGCACGCAGGCCGAGTGCCGCCGTCTCTATGTGGGCGTAGACAGTGAGGCGCCGGCTGGGGAAGTCACGGTCGGCACGAGGTGCCCTGGCATCGGCGCCCAGGCTGGCCGTTCCTATCTGGAGGCGGCCGGAGTCGGCTCCGCGGGGGAAGGGGCGGTGGAGATCCTGATCGAGGGCTGGTTCCACGAGGTGAAGGGAGAGAGCTTCGCCCTTCCCATCGCAGTCGGCATGATCTCTGCGCAGATCGAGACCCCAGTGCCAGAGAAGATCGCCCTCACTGGCGCGCTGAGCCTGTCGGGGGACCCGAAGCCCGATGGCAGCGACATCGTGGTGCTGCCTGTGGATGCCATCGCCGCCAAGTGCGAGGCCGCCCTGTCGGCCGGCTGCACGACTGTCTACATCCCCGAGCACGTGGAACCCGGAGATGAGTTTGTGCAGCAGTTGGCATCGCGTGGGTGCGAAGTCGTTCCGGTGGCCAACCTGGGCCAGGTCTTGAGCCGCTTGTTCCCCAGACATGCTGCCGCGGCCAGCCTGGAAGTGGCGACCACACGCGACATGCTCCGCGCCTTAGCCGACAAGCGACCGGTCCCATCCCTTCCCATCCAACGCGTTTCGGCTCTGGTGTTGGCCGGGATCGTGTTCGAGCGCGGCTTCGTTGGGGAGTACCTGATCCGGCCGGAGTACGCGCCGCCGGGGGTGGCGCTGGGGGCCTGCGGCCTCGCCGCTCTCACCGTGGGCGCGATGACATGGCGTCTCGTCGGCTTGCCGCAGAAGCTCTCGGACGAGCGACCTCTGCCCAGGTGGGGTGTCGCATCCCTGGTGCTGGCCTCCTCCTTTGCGGCCGCCTGGGGACTGTTCCATACGTTCATGCCGTCGGTTCGCCACCTGCCCCCCCCGCCCCACGACCAACTCTGGGAGCATCCGTCATTCCAGACCTTCAAGGACCTGTCGGCGGCGGCGTTCTTCGCCAGCCTGTTTGTGATCTCGCCATCGTACTTGGTGCAGGCCGCAAACCGGCTGCAGAAGGCCAGCCGACACCGTTGGGCGTGGGAGCTGGCCAGTGGAAGGGTGGCCCGGGCCGTCTCCGGCCCCATCTCCAATCCCACCACCCTCGCCGTGGTGGGCGCCTGCGCCATTGCTGCTCTGCTGCCCTTCGACCTCAAGTCTGTGCTTCCGGGAAGCAAGCGCTATGGCGCGGAAAGCCCTTGGCAGGCGATTCATGTCGAACTCAGAGATCTAGTGCTCTCCGTGGCCGCAGCCGGGCTTGTGGCCTGGTTCGCGGGGAAGACTGGTCGAGACCGAGACCCAAAGTGGAGATCCACCTCGAGAGCCCCCGGTGAAGACGACCGGAGGGCACGCCATAGACGCCGATAAGGTGAGGAAGACAGCTGCGTCGCAGATAGCTGCGCGGGAGGGAAGCGATGCCAGACGAGCGCTATGAGCAGTTGATGGAACATGCACGGGACTTGGTGGCCAGGCAGGACTGGCAGCAGGCGCTTGCGGTGTTCGAGGAGATGGTCGCGCTGAAGCCAGACGACGCGCGAGCTCACTACAACAAGGCGAGCGCTCTCCACCTGCTGAACCGCCCGGGAGAAGCATGCGGAGCAGCGGCCAGAGCGCTTGAGTTGAGACCCGAGTACCAGGCAGCGCGGGACCTGCTGGCTGAGTTGGAGGCGGCTATCACTGCTCAGCGCCAGGTTCAAGAGACGCCGGCAGAGCAGGCGCCGCAAGCTGACCAGACGACCGAATCGAAGGCGCAGCAGGGGGCGGAATGGCTTCTCACGCCAGCAAGTCAGAGCGGCCCGACGTCCGTCCCGACCGCGCCACAGCTTGGCAGTGCCCCGGCTGAGGACGCGTCTGCTGAGTGGATACTACTTCCACCCCCAGTAGCCCCAGAGGAACCGGAAGCCGTTGCGCGCCCGGCAACGGGGCCGGTGCAGGAGCCCGGCCCAGCAGGCACCCAGCAGCCGACGTCAGCTTGGGTCCTTACACCGACGTCGCCGCCGGATGTGACGCGCTCACCTGAGCCGCCGACCCTACAGCCACAGCGCAGCGGCGAGTGGGTCCTTTCTCCGGTGTCAGAAGGGGCGCGGGATGGGGTGGGGTCTGTTGCACATGAACCGGTCGCAGCTCCCTCGACCAGCCCCGCGACCCACCAGACCGGCGGTCATTCGGGGGACCAGGCGAGATCGACGGCGGCGCCACCTATGGATCGAGGACTCCTCTCGGAGTACATGCGGCAGAACCTCCAGATGCATGCATCCGCCATTCTCCATGTGGCGCCACACATCCCCGGCAACCGGCTTGAGGGAGCGATGGCTGCCTATGCGGGGCAGAGGCCCGGCGAGCAAGTCATCGCGCTCTTCGACGACACGGTTGTGGGAAATGGCAGATCAGGCTTCCTGCTAACTGATCAACGTCTCGCTTGGAAGCCGAGCTTCAGCTCTGAGGTTGACAGCATCAACCTAGACGATCTCGAGGCAGCTACAGCGAATGGGAAGAGGGTCATTTTGCGGACGGGTGGTGTTGACCGCTCTCTGGAGATGGTCTTGATAGGGGCGGACGACGCGGCCGCGGTAGCTGCGGTGCTGCAGAACGTGGCCGGGCGCCTGCCCGGTCAGGCCGCTGCCGGAGCCCAACCAGGCATGACCGTCCCGCCTGCCGCCGTGAAGGAGGGAGGAAGGCCCGGGGCGAGCATGGTGGCCCCGGAAACCGCAGTAGAGGGGCCCCTCCAGCGCTACCTGCGGCACCACAACCTGGCTCCCAAGGTGCTGAAGTCGCTGACCGGGATGTTTGGCGCTGGTCGGCCTGTCAAGGTTGTGGTCGCGCAGGGGGGATTGAGGCTGGAGGTTGCTGATGGCGAGTGGGTGTTCCTTTCGGCGGCAAGTCCGCCACAGGTGCTCAACCTGGACCTCTCGGGGCTAATCGTCTGGAAGGGGCTTTTCAAGGCCGGACCCGACAGGCAGGCGGGCTGCGTGGGGTGTCTTCTTGCGCCGTTCTACCTTGTGCTCCTGCTTCTCACCAGTGGTCTGCAGTTGCTCTCTCGGGTAGTGCCGCTACCCAGAGGCCGCGTGACGCTCTTCGCGTTTGTGGAGGGCGAGCCAGTGGACTTGACTCCCCCGCAAGGTCTGGACCGGATCTGGGCGATCTATTGGCTCAGGCACGGTCTGAGAGAACGGAGGGCGCGCCAACAGCGCGTTGTCCACCTGGTCAACGTCAACCCGCCGGCGAACGAGCACTTCCGGGAGATCGTGGAGCGCGCGTTGGGGGTGCGTGTGACAGTGGTGGACGATGCATTGGCGAGCCGGACGATCATGTTCCGGAACTACTGACGCGGTCGCGTCCCATGCGAGACTCGATCTCATGAGGAGGATGGACCGTGAGAGCAGGCTGCGGTCTCGTGGTGCTAGGTCTGGTGTTGTGGGTGTTGTCCTTCGCCTTTCATCTAGTGCGGGTGCAGTTCCTGGAGAGGACGCTCTTCGGGCTGGGCGCCCTGGCGATAGTGCTAGCCGGCCTGGTCTTTTTCGCGTTGCTCAGCCAGTGGCTGTTCAGGCGGTAAGGCCAGCTGGCAGGCGCCGCCGGAGCGCGGCATTCAACCGGTTGGCTGAAATATCGACGGAGGAAAGAGATGGCTGGAAAGCGAGGATGGGTGGTGGCTGTATGGTCGGTGTTCTTCATCTGGCTCGGTGGGTGGATCAGCGACAGAGCTGGCCCTCTAGGCTGGCCGTTCTCTATCATTGGGTGCCTGGGGCTGCTCTCGCTTATCTTCTACGGACTGAGCGGGTACGCGAAGCGAAAACGCGAGGGACGATAGCGGGGACGAACGGGCTGGGTGTGGCGGCCAAGCGACCAGGGCGGCTGCAGATGATGCCGTAGCGGAGAAGCGGTTGGCGACACTGTGACTCGATAGGAGATCGAAGATGACCACGGGAGATGCGAACGGGAGTGCCACCATACGAGTGCGGTGTCCGCACTGCAGGGCTGAGTTCACTGCGAGAACGGGGTTGATGGGCGAAGCGGGCCCGTGTGGCAATTGCGGGCGGGAGTTCACCATCAGCCGGGACACAGTCGTGCGCCCAGCTGCCCCTGTGGTCGCTGCGCCCGCGAGGCCGGCGGTGGGAAGTCCGTCGCCCGCGGGGATGCGCTTCACCAGCGACCGGTACGGCTATAGCTTCACAGTGCCTTCGCCCGGCTGGCACCGCTCCTCGCGGGAGATGGAGCAGGCTAGGCAGTCCGACCTCCAGCTAGCACACCCATGGCTGGGCATGATCAGGTGGCAGGTGAGCGAGTCGAACCTTGACATAGCTGATGTGCTGAATGAGGTCAGACGCCTGTACTCGGCGACGCTGGACGACTTCGAGGAGCTGGGCAAGGGTGCGGAGACCATAGCCGGATGCTCGGCCCTCTTCATGGAGTCGCGAGCGAGGGCCGAGCAGATGCCGCTCGCGATGCTCACCTACGTTTTCGCCAAGGACGGAAGGGTGTACTGCGTGACCTGGGGCGGACCGCCAGACGAGAAGGCCAAAGGAAGGGCTGATCTGCAGGGCGTGCTTTCGTCGTTCACCTTTGGCCCGTCACCGGAGGCCAGCTTCGGCCAGAGGAGCGTTTCTGACACGGCCCCACCGGCCGGTGGGGAGACTTTCGCCAGCGTTGCCTATGGGTACCGCTTTGCTGTTCGCAGCACCGGATGGGTCAGGTCTACTCCCGGGCAAGAGGTGGCCCTGGAGTTAGACGTGCAGATCCGACACCGCGACATCGGAGAGATCCAGATCTCGGCCTTTGAGGCGGCATCTCACAAGGACTTCGAGGGGTTGTGGAATGAGCTCGCACGGACATACCAGGCGGATGGACTGGGCGAGTTCCAGTGGGGAGATAAGACCCGTCTGGTGGTGGCCGGCCAGCCGGCCATGCTGGCAGAGTACAGCGGCATCGATCACGCACAGCGACTGCGCTTTGCCGCATGCGTGTTCCTGCGAGAGGGACGGTGGCATCAGCTGATTGCCTTTACGCTCCCCGGGATATTCCCGCGGCTGAAAGACGAGTTCATGCACGTCCTGACGACCCTCTCCTTTGGAGACCCCGAGCCGCCGCAGGAGTTGCTTGCCCTCCTGAAGAGGGCCGATGACGACCTCGGGGCCTACGAGAACCGGGTGTTTGGGTGGGGCGTTGGCGGCGTGTTTGGAGCCTTCGTGCTCCTCTGGGTGTTCTTCGGGTTCTTGAAGGCACTGCTGGTCGGCATCGGGCTGTTCGTTGTCATGGCAGTATTGGCACAGGCGAAGACTAGCGTTTACGGTAAGCAGGTGATGTCCTCCAAGTACCAGCGTGCCATTGAGGAGACGATCAACCGACACAATGTCCCTCGTCTCTTGGTCCATAGACTTGCCGAGCATACCTTCACGAAGCTGAAGGATTACGTACACTAGATAGAGCCTATGCACAGCTCAACCGGTGAGCTTGAGACTGTCGAGATGCCTGGCTGCGTGGGCATCGACGGCCAGGGGCAGTCGGCCGATGGGAGGAGGAGATGAGTACTAGCTCCGAGGAAGACGCTGCACTGGTTCTCGTCTGCAGTTGTGGGGTTCGTATGCTAGTCCCGTCAGCCCATGTGGGCAGGACCGGGAAATGCAAGCGATGCGCTAGTTGGATCACAGTGACGAGCGAGAACACGCGCCCAGCGGCGCCTTACGAGGTGGCGTCTGCTCGGAACGCAAAGGGATCGTCGCGCGACGTAGCGCAGCAGCGCCTTGTTGTGGATCGACTGGCTGAAACTACGGTGGCCGAGGTACCGGTTGACAAGCTGCCAGTCGGCGACCCGACCTTGACGCATGAGGAAATCCCATTCGACCTGGCCAGTGCCGGGCCGGTTGGCGTGTCGTCACGTCCGACGCCTACGGCGAGGCCTAGTACGCCCCATGGGGCGGCAGAGGTGGTGGGCGATCAGCCTGGCAAGGGGTATGTCCCGCGTCCGACGGCCACGTGGGGAGGCCGACGAAGCCCGGCTTTGGCGTTCGGCATTGGCATGGCCGTTCTTGTGGGGCTTGCATGCCTAGGCTACCTTCTCTGGTCGCGTGGCTCAAAGCTACCGTCTGTCTCCCTCCATGCCAGAGTCAGTGACGGGGCCGTCGAATTGACGTGGAGGCTGTCGGCTGGTTCGCGCCAAGTCCTGGGGTTCAATGTGCTACGCGGACCGTCATCAACTGGGAGGATGACGCCGGTGAACGCCCAGCCGCTGGCACCGATCGTGGGCAGGTTCAGGGACACGGAGATCGACAACGGTGTCACCTACTACTACACCGTACAGGCGGTCGGCCGCGGTCTGCGTGAGCTGGCCAGGTCCGCTGTCGTTGCGGTCCCCACAACTCCAACGGGCGGCCAGGTGATCTTCCCAGAGCGGCCGAGGCGGGGCGGCACCGAGGCCGAGATCGCCGACAGCTTTGAGGAGGGCCTCGATCCGTTCTGGTTCTACTACTACACCGGCAACTCGAGTGAGGCGACTCGGTGGGGGATCGCCGAGATCACGGACCAGTACTCACGAACAGGATCGCGCTCTGTTCTCATGGCGCAGCAGATCGGGGCAGGAGGACGTTGGTATGGCCACAGATTCCCCGACGGGTTCCAGGGCAGGGTCGGGATATGGCACTACTTCCCAAAGCCGTCTGATGATGGCGGGTGGGACGGATCTTGCGCAGCCTGCCTGGAGGTGCAAACCGGACGGCCGGGGGAGAGCTTCAGCATCACCACGTGCGGTGACAACACTGGCGCTTGGGTCGGAGGTGACCGGCGCTACTGGCGCGTCGAGCCCGGCTGGCACCATGTCGAACTCGAGGTGGGGCCGGAAGGCGCCCGCGGGTGGGTTGATGGCAGGCCCTTCCCTGACACCAACTCGCGACTGACGCAGTGCACCCAGGTGGACTTCGGCATCGGGTGGAACCACGGCGGCGCCGTGTGCTGGGATGACTTCTCATACACCATGCTCCCGGGACAGCCTCCTGATCTGCGGGATCATCCGAGGTCGCCGAATCCGTGACGTCCAGGAGCTAGGGTGGGAGGTCAGGATGAGAGGATGCCCGTTCCGCCACATAGCGGTTGCATGTGAGATCGGCGTGGGACCCGCCCTTGTCGCCATCCCGTCCCCAGATCGTATGCGATCCCAGGTGGTAGCCGCCATCTCCGCACTGAATCCGGAGCACGCGCGAACGTCAATTGAAGGGGTCATTGACCAGACCTCGGGCCTTCCGGGCGGAGGTTGGCTGCTGCTTCTGGCAGTCGAGAACGACGAAGCGGCGCGGGTCGCGGAACAACTGAAGGGCATTGGTGGCGTCCGCACCGCACAGATGCGGGACTTGTTTCCTGATGAATCGCTGCTCGAGCACGAAGCGCTTGGCCTTCCACTGGAGCGCATGTACTACTCGGTGAGTTGCCCCTGCGGGAGCCAGAAGTACGTGCTCGACCGGGTAGACGGTGGGCATCGCTGTCCAGACTGTGGCCTTCTCGTCGTGCTCTCCGGTCCTTCGACCAATGTTTGGAGAACGCGACTGTAGTGGTCACTTCGCCCTGAAACCGCTGTAGGCTTGCTCAGGAGGCCTTCTGGGCGGCATGCGGGCGTCAAGTAGCCCTGGGTGCGTGTGTTAAGTCGGCTCAGGACACCCCTTGGGCGGCATGGATTGGCTCTGACTCGCACGGTCGGCAACATGGCGATACGCGTGAGCGTGACAAACGGGACACGGATGGGGTCGTCGGAGTACCCGGCAGAGCGGAAGTGGCTGCGAAGGCGCGGTGAGACGCGCCGGGCTTGCCGGGTGACACCCGTCGCGGTCGGCAGAGAGGTCAGGCGGCGAGCCCATAGGCGGTGATCTGGGTGTCGTCGAAGAAGCGTCGATCGAGGTCGGCCGGCAACACCTTGGCTGACTTCTCCGGCTGGTGCTATTGCTAGCCGCTGTGGATCACGCCAGCCATCGGACGAGAGAGCGTCTTAGGATGGGCATGTCCTTGACGCCGAGGACTCAGAAGCAAACCACCGACCTCGTCCGCTGGTGGAGAGTTTCTGTTTCTGAGCATGTTTCCTCCAGGATGCTGCCGCGCTCGAATTCTCTCACAGCGCCGTCGTCGCTCGTGCCGAGCAGGGCCGTGGTGTCATCTAACGCGCGAAGGCGACGGCAGAGACCGTCGCCTTCATTGGCTGGTGCCGGGGCCCAGAATCGAACTGGGGACACCCGGATTTTCAGTCCAGTGCTCTACCATCTGAGCTACCCCGGCACCCTACTTCGCCAAGGCTTCGCAGGGCAAGCCTTGCAGGGCTGCACACGCCCAGACATGCCCGCCCTACAATGGCGGACCCGACGGGACTTGAACCCGCGACCTCCGGCTTGACAGGCCGGCGCGCTAACCAACTGCGCTACGGGTCCGCGACCGCCCGCGTTTGCCGCAAGTGTGCTTGCGGCAAACGCAATGGGCGAAACAGGGCTCGAACCTGTGACCACTTGCGTGTAAAGCAAGCGCTCTACCAACTGAGCTATTCGCCCGCTTCCCTAGTCTCCAGTGTCCAACTTGGTGGGCGCAGGTGGATTTGAACCACCGACCTCCTGCGTGTGAAGCAGGCGCTCTCCCGCTGAGCCATGCGCCCACGCAACAGCACCAAATATGCGGACCGGCCGGCTTCCGCACGACACAGAAGCCTCGCCGGTTGACCCGCACCGGTCCAGTGGGTCCGGTGCTTTGGTAGCCCCAGGGGAATTCGAATCCCCGTTTCCGGCTTGAAGGGCCGGCGTCCTAGGCCTCTGGACGATGGGGCCACACACCTGAGGCGGAGCGCAGCTCCGCTGCCTCCTGGGTCCTTCCACAAACGGCTCAGGTGATCGGGTCCGGGCCGGATGATAGCATGGGGTTCTTGGGGGTGTCAAGGTTGATGGCTGCGACCCGCACTCGCGCCCGCCGGGGTTATGCAAGGGGCCCCACTTCGCCGAGGCGAACCTAACCCAGATGGCAGGGCAGGTGCGGGACCTGCCCGCGTTGGCAGGCCAGGGGCCTGCCCCACCCGCATAGCATGGCACGGAGGATAGCATTGTGTCCGAACACCGTCTCGAATACCTCAAGCGTCCCGAGCTGATGGCCCACCAGTGCGAGGTGGCGGTGGTGCCGATCGGTTCGACCGAGGCTCACGCTCAGCATCTGGTCTACGGCACTGACAGCTTCCAGGTGGAGCAGTTTGCGGAGCTGGCGGTGGCGGAGGCGAACCGGCGCGGCGCGAGGTGCATCCTCCTGCCCACCATGCCCTATAGTTGCAACGAGAACGTGCAGCAGGTGCCGTGGGTGATGAGTCTGCGGCCGCGCACGCTCACCGACTTCGTGACCGATGTAGTGGCGAGCGTGGCCCGCCAGGGCGTGCGCAAGATCGTGATCATGAACGGCCACGGCGGCAACACCGCGGTGCTGCAGGCGGCGCTGCGAGAGCTGTTCCCCAACACGCCGGCGTTCATCGCGCTCAACGAGTGGTACGCAGCGTGTGCAGATGTCGAGGAAGAGGTGATGGAGACGGAGGAGCGCGGGCACGCCTGTGAGATGGAGACGTCCGCCATGCTCTACCTCTGCCCTGAGGGTGTGGACATGAAAGCGGCGGAGCCGACGGCGGGCCGGAAGGCGATCTTCTCCCGCCGCGGGGTCCTGTTCTTCGTCAACCCCTGGCATCTGTACACCCGCAACAGCGGCCTCGGCGACCCCACCAAGGCGACCGCGGAGAAGGGGAGGAGGATGATCGAGGCGGCGGTGGATCGCACCGCCACCGCGCTCAAAGAGTTGAGCGACGCGCGAATGGACGACACCTTCCCGTACCAGGAGTAGGGGCGCACGTCGTGCGCCCTTCGATCCGGCGCCGCGAGCACGCGAGATCATCCGGGCAACAGCGCCGGCTTGACCACCGAGCTATGGTTCGGGCGAGGCCGTGACGGCGTCCAGCCTGTCCAGGTACATCATGACCGACGTCTCGTAGTCCGTACCCGTGAGCTCAATGACGGCTCTGTCCTTGCGCTTGAGGACCATCCAGATCATCTCCCACAAGGTGTAGAACAGATGCACTCCCTCCACGGTAGAGAGTGAGAGTCCTCTGGTCTCCAAGTACCGCTGCCACATTCGCCGCCGGAGGGCGGCGAAGCTGTCGAACCACCGGCAGATCCCCATGCCCCATTCGCCGAAGTTGAAATCCCAGACGGGGTTGTCTAGCCGCGCCGCCTCCCAGTCCAGGATGCCGGTGATCTCCAGGCTGGAGGGGTCCACGAGGAAGCTCTCCTCGTGCAGGTCGGCGTGCACCAGGACGTCCGGCAGGCGAGCGAGTTCGCTGAGGACCGCCACCCATCTGCGCTTCGTGTCTGCCTCGTGGGCGAGCGCGCCAGGGAGTAGGAGAGGGTGACTCATCCGCCGGACGAACCGGTAGATGAAGTCAACTGCCTCCTCCGTCGTCTGCGCGTTGAGGACTTTCTCGTGCCAGTTGTTTACCGTCGTCCGTTTCGGAGTGACTCCCCGCCGACTGGGCAGCACGTCGGGAAGCTCACCTTGCGGGATGCAGTGCCAGCGGGAGATCATCTCCACCAACGCGAGCAGCAGCTTCTCGAACTGCTCGTAGCTCACGGTTTCGATGAACTGGGAGAAGGGAACGCCACTGAGTCGCGTCACCGCGGCGAACTCGTAGTACGAGATCGCCTTGTCCTTGACTCTCTTGACGAGCTTCGGGAGCGGGATCGAGTCAACGTGCGCGAAGGCTTCGTAGAGAGCCAGCTCTCGCCGGAACTCGTTGAGGAAGTGGGGATTGCGCGGAAACAGGAACGCCATGTCCCTGCTCAGCAACACGTGCTTGCTCCAGCCGTTGAAGTTCGCCTCTAGCTCAGAAGGCTGGAGGTTGAACAGCCGACAGAAGCGCTCGAGTTGCCACGGCGTAAGCACCGCGCTAACACAATGCTCGCACACTGCGCTCTCCTTTGGTCCGTCGCCATTCTCAACAGACACCCCACAACGGCACGCGCCTGCCTCCCGCCGCCCAGGGGTCTGGGTGGCACGAAGCAGGCGCGCAAAGGGCTGAGGTGCGTTATCCCTGCAACAGCAGTATCGTTTTGTCTACGGTCAGCCAAGATGATTGTAGCCGGCGGGTATCCAGGTGTCAACTGTCGAAGGATTGGTCGGAGAGGGGCGCTCATGCTCAGACGCAAGCCGCCCAAGGGGAGGACGCGCAAGGAGCTCGGCCGCATCGCCGAGGAGCATGCCGCGCGCTATCTGGCATCCCGGGGCTACCGCATCCGCGAGCGCAACTTCCGGACGCGGGGGGGAGAAGTGGACATCATCGCCGAGCATCACGGGGCGCTGGCGTTCGTGGAGGTGAGGGCGCGCAGTTCCTCGGACTTCATGTCGCCCCTGGAAAGCGTGACCACCACCAAGCAGCGCCGGATCACGCGCGCCGCCAACAGCTACGTCTCAACGCGCGAACGCCGGGAAAGGATCATGCGCTATGACGTGGTGGAGGTGTTCCTCACGCCCGCTGGGCGAGTGGAGCGGATCAACGTAGTCGAGGGGGCTTTCGGCGGAACCTAGCGACTGTGGCGCGCCACGCTAGTCCCTGTTGGTGAGCGCAGACGGGTAGGCGTTGGCCGACGAGGACACGGTCTCCCAGTCTGAGCAGAGCAGACGGAAGGGCTCGATGGCTGCGCGCGCGATGCCAAAGGCGATGGCGTAGATGAGCGGCCTTCCCTTGAGGATGATGGACTGAATGGGAAGGTTTGGCAGATCGGGTAACCCAGCGAGATGCGCACGGTAGGCCCGCCAGCGCCCGAACGCGTTCACTGCCTCTTGCGTGCGCCGGCGGATCGCTTTGCTACCGGACACCATTGCCGCGCCCAGCGCCACGAGGCCTATTGAGTAGGGCGACCTGAACAGAACCGCCAGAGGATAACACGCCGGCATCAACAGCACGCCAAGGATGATCGCTCTTCGGCTCATGCGGAGGCTGAGTTCGTCATAGATCGGAATCGGCTGTGGCTCGGCCGCACACAGCCTGCGCCATTCATCAAAGCGGCCGTAGCCAGCCGCCCCGTGCCGGGCTACCTGGATCATCAGATCAGTGAGCGATACTCGGGCGTCTCTCTCCGGCCCTAGCGTCAGCACCTGCTCCACCAGGTAGCGCTCCGAGTTGGTGAGTGGCTCTCTGCGGGCGGAACCATGGGAGACGAAGTAACCATACTCCTGGTCGGCACCCAGAATGCCGCCGGCGGTGAGCACGCTTACGGGCTCCGCGTCGAGCGAGATAACAGCTCGCCAGGCGAGGTCAGCGATGGTGGCGATCATGTCGCGAGGCAGCAACTCCCCGCGGGTGTACAGGTAGCCCACGTGAACCGGCGCCCAATCGTACGGCGGGGTGCTCACCGGCGCAGGACAGGGGTCGGGCCCGGGCTCTTGACCATAGCGAAGGTAGAGCCACAGCCAGTAGCCACCGGCTCCGACCGACACCAACAGTGGCGCCAACCATGTGATCACGCTCATGGCAGGGGACCTCCGAGCCCTGCCACTGGTTTCTTCACCTCGCGCCGCTGCTCCCGCCCCCGCCCCCGCCGCCCCCGCCGCCGGAGAAGCCGCCTCCGCCCCCGGAGCCGGAGCTGAAGGAGCTGGTGGCGACGGAGACGGTCGAGCTGAAGGAGGTGAAGGCCTTACTGATGGAATCGAGGTCGCCGAAGGCAGGGCCTTCCGGGGTGCTCCAGTTCGGGAAGGCGGAGAAGGTGGCGCGTTCCTGCTCGGGCAGGCGCGGGTAGAGATCCTTGAACTGCTCGATGACGCGGTCCGCCACGCCGAGTGCGATGGCGAAGACCAGGTACTGCTCCCATAGAACGACGGCCGGCGCGGGATACTCGCGCAGGCGAGAAAAGTCGGCGAGGTAGCGGCGGAAGGCCTGCCAGTAATGGAGCGCCTTCGCCGCTTCCTGGGTGCGACTGCGGATGCTGAGGCTGGAGATGATGATGCCGAATCCGCCGAATCCGCAGGCCATGGGGGTGGGCGTCTGGAGCGTGGCTCCGAAAAGGAAGGTAGATGAGAAGACGAGGACACCGACGGCGATGCCGAAGCCCATCGCCACGTTGCTGTCCGGCTCCACCAGGGGCACCTTCTCGGACTCGGCCTTCGCCAGGTCCTTCCAGTGATCGAACCTGGCCTTTGCTGCGGTGGGGCTCTCTTTCGCTCGCTCGGAGAGCTCCTTGATGGAGATGGATGCTTCCCCGCTCACGCCCCCGAACAGCACTCGGTCCATCAGGTAGATCTCGGCCGGGCTCAGGTCTCCTTGGAAGCTGGCGACACGCTCCAGGTACTGCTCGTCTACGGTGCGGACGCCGAGCAGTCCTCCCAGGATCGGGTGGGCCTCCTTGCGGATGGTCAAGCGCAGGGCTCCCCGCCGCACCAGGTCCATCAGCATGGCGGTCATGTCGTTGGCGCCGAGGGTTCCCCAGCTCCACAGATACGATACGTCGGTCGGCTTCCAGCCTTCGAGTGGCTCGCGCGCGTAAATGGGTGGATTGGGCTCGCGGTACTCGCGCCCGTATCGCGAGTAGAGCGCGAACATGACCAGGAAGCCGCCCGCCGCCGTGCCCAGGGGGAGGAAGACGCCTGCCCGCGCCACGATACGCTGCCGGTTGGCCTGCTCGGCCCCGGCCGCCTCTTCGATGAGGACGTCGGGCAGGGCCTCCTGGGAGTCCTCCCGGAGGGTGCTGGCAAAGGCGGTGGGGGGCAGAAGGATGCGGGCCTCTACCATGGTGTTGGCCGGCAAGGGGTTGCAGGTGAGCTCGACGCGGTCAGTAAGGATGCTCACGTTGCCGTGCAGCGGACCGTGGGCCCACGCCTTCACCTGCCCGGCCGGCAGCGCCGTGGGCAGGAAGACGGTCACCGTGCTGGTTCTCGCCTTCCAGTCGTGGTCGGGCTCGATGAACTTCCAGTAGAGCTCGGCCACGTCCGCGTGCTTCTGCACCGCTCCCACGACATCGTACTCCACCACGAAGGTGCGGGTCTCATCGGTGGCCGTGTAGAACCAGGAGAGGACCAGGTCGCGGCCGGTGTTGAGTGCGGTGTAGGTGCCGGGGGCCTCTCCGGTGCGCTCCAGGTAGACAGTGTCATACTCGTGGATGGAGAGGTTGGCTATCCGCGCTCCCGGGGGGATGGGGATGGTCCGATCGAAGGCGTGGAAGGTCCCGTCGAACACGACCTCTCGGATCTCCTGCACGTGCATGGAGCCGTCGGTCCCCAGGCGCGCAACCACGTCTGCTCGGTTCAGGTGGTAGCTCTTCGCCTGGGCGGGCGTGCCCAGCCCAAGCAGGAGAACGCCGAAAAGCAGGGATCGCCACATACCCGTAGCCTCTCCGTGAGTCTGACAGCCTTATGCCTTGTTTGCCCCGGGGTTGACAACCCCTTGGGCCGCAGGAGACAGGCGCGCCCTAGCAGAAGACTCATGGCACGCATGGTAGAGGGGAAGTCAACCCTGGATGCTGGGTCAGATAGGTAGCTGTGCCGTTCTCGGGATGGAGGCCCACCTGGTGCAGGTGCAGGTGGACGTCGGCGCGGGCGAGCCAAAGACCATGATCGTGGGACTCCCGGACGCGGCGGTGAAGGAAGCCGCCCAGCGCGTCGCCTCTGCCGTGCGCAACTCCAACTTCTCCTACCCCGCCTGCCGCGTCACCGTCAATCTGGCGCCTGCTGACATCAGGAAGGAGGGTCCGGTTTTCGACCTGCCGATCGCGCTGGCGGTGCTGGCGGCTACCGAGCAGATCGCTCCCAACGACATGCTCGATCTCATCGCCATCGGGGAGATGTCTCTCGACGGCGCGGTGCGGCCCATCACCGGGGTGCTGCCGATCGCCCTCGCCGCGCGCCGGGCCGGGAAGAAGGGCCTGATCGTCCCCGCAGACAATGTGGCGGAGGCGACGGTGATTGAGGGGATCGCCATCTACCCTGTGCGCACCCTGTGGGAGGCGGCCGAAGTGATCGCCTGGCCCGAGCGAAGACAATCCGCCCCTTGCACGGCAGGAGAGTGGGGGCTATCCCACCCTGAGTATGTGGTGGACTTCTCCGAGGTGAAGGGTCAACAGCACGCCAAGCGGGCGCTGGAGGTGGCGGCGGCGGGGGGACACAATGTGGTGATGGTGGGGCCGCCCGGTTCGGGCAAGACCATGCTTGCTATGCGCTTGCCAAGCATCCTGCCGCCTCTCCGGATGGAGGAGGCGCTGGAGGTCACCAAGGTCTACTCCATCAGCGGCAAGGTGCCAAAGGGGGTCGGGCTGATCTCCACCCGCCCTTTCCGCTCTCCACATCACAACACGTCGGCTGCCAGCCTGGCCGGCGGCGGCACCATCCCCAAGCCTGGGGAGGTGTCCCTGGCTCACCATGGAGTGCTGTTCCTGGACGAGTTGCCGGAGTTCAGCCGGGACGCCTTGGAGGTGCTGCGCCAGCCGCTGGAGGATGGCATCGTCAACGTCAGCCGCGTCGCCGGCACCGCGGAGTTCCCGGCCCGGGTGATGATGATCGCCGCGCTGAACCCCTGCCCGTGCGGGTATTACATGGATGCGACCCGGAACTGCACCTGCTCGGTCTCCAAGATCCGCCACTACCTGCAGCGCATCTCCGGGCCGCTGCTCGATCGGGTGGACATCCAGATCGAGGTGCCGCGCTTGCAGAAGGATGAACTGCTGGCGACGGGCGGGGACGGGGAGCGCTCTTCGGCCGTCCGCGGCCGCGTGGAGCGCGCCCGGGAGGTGCAAGCGCAGCGGTTCTCAGGTGATGGCATCTACTGCAACGCCCACATGCGCCCGCGGGACATGCGCAAGCACTGTGCGCTCAGCGAGGAGGTGCGCAAGTTCCTCTCCGGCGCCATTGACCAGCTCGGCCTCTCCGCCCGCGCCTTCGACCGGGTGGTGAAACTCTCCCGCACCATCGCCGACCTGGACGGGGCGGAGCAGATCGGCGCGAATCATGTCGCGGAGGCCATGCAGTATAGAGGGCTTGACCGGAAGTTGTGGTCGTAGTAGCGATTTGTGTGCCGTAGCAAGCGATGGGCGCACTGCGGTGCGCCCCTACGTGTCCCCCGACGGAGGCCTTCATTCCCTCACATGCTTCAACCACGCCTCCAGCTTCGAGTAGTCCCCCCACTCCGCTACATGAGTGGCGCCGGCGGTCTTGGCGATCTCCTCGAACTGGTCAATGAGCGAGGCGCGGGTGGGGTCGGACTTGTCGCCAAGGACGATCTGGGTGTACATGATCGGCAGGCGGGCGAGGCGGACGCGGCGCAGCACCTCGGGTTTGGTTTGCACCGCGGCTTCCGCCCGATCGAAGAGGCGCACCGACTCGGCGATCACCTCAGGGGTGAGGTAGCCGACATCCGGCGGCGCGTAGATGCGCACGTGCAAGTCGGGGTTCTCCTGCACCTGGCGGTGGATCAGACTGATGTACTCGCGCAGGGGCCACGCGGCGTCCTCATAGTAGCCGCTTAGGAAGTCATCAATCGCTTTGTCGGTGTCGTAGCTGGGGTCCCACAGCAGCTTCGCCATTACGTAGGTGCGAAGCTCCGCCCATTCGCCGCCCTTGGAGTAGTAGTTCGCCTCCTCGTAGATGCCGGTCACGCCGTTGTTGATGAAGAAGTTGATGTTGGGCTTGAGCACGTACAGGTTCGGGAACGGCATGATGTTGTGGAGGTAGTTGATGACGTAATCCCAGATCCACAGGCGATTGCAGATCTGGTGCCAGCCCTGGATATCATCGCGGAAGGAGGCGTTGTAGGGGTCGCTTTCCAGCGGGTGTGCGAAGCAGCACTCGATGCTGCACAGGCGGATCACCACGTTCGGGCGCGGTCTGACCTCCTTGGGTGGCTTGCGCGTGTACTGGTAGGCGAGGGTGTCAATGATCTTGTCCGGGTGCTCGTCCTTGATGGCGTCGGCGATGCCGTTCACGAAGTGCAGGAGCGGCCCGGCCTGGCTTCCTTCCTTCTCCGCCAGGGCCTTGCAGTTGGCGCACTGGCAGTAGTTGTCCCAGTCGTTCTGGGAAACAGAGAATACCGTCGCCTCCGGCGACTCCGCGATCCACCGCTTCACCGTATCGATGGCGATGCGTAGCACGTCGGGGTTGGTGAGGCACAACTGCGTCTGGTCGGGGCCGACTCGCTTGCCCTCGATCTCGGAGTAGTACTCCGGATGGTCCGCGAAGTACTTGTCCGGTGGGACGAGCTCGTTGAAAGTGTGCACGAAGCCGCGGTAGGCGACCTTGCCTCCGCGCTTCTCGTCCAGCTCGCTGAAGGCGCTGGTCATCTTGTTGCGCACCGACCAGTCGGCGTCCCGCGAATTCGGGTAGTCGGTGGCTCGGTATTCAAGCGGCGGCACGTAAACGCGGTCCACGTCCCTGATGTCGAACGTCTTTCCCGCCGGCAGCAAGGTGCAGTCGGGCGTCAGCCACCGGCAGCCCAGGTAGTCCTCGAGGAAGGTGTAGACCGCGTACAGCACCCCGCGCTTGTTGCCGGTGAGCACTAGCGCCGGGCCGGCGGTCTTGATGGCGATTCCTTCCAGGCCGAGGGCGTCGTAGTCCACCTTCACCCCGAGCTTCTCCAGCAGCGCGCTCTTGCCAACTACGATCGGGGTGCGGTCGCCGACCTTCGGCTCTGGCAGGATGGGAATCTGCTCGCCGATGATGTCCTGCAGGTGAAGCTGGAGGTCCTGGGCGGCGTGCTGCTCCTGGGCCGTGGGCTTGCCGGGAATGACGATGGCATGTGACTTGCCAGACACGACCTTGCCGCCGATCCTCACCACACACGGTTTCTCCGCGCTACCCATCGCCGCTCCTCCTGTCACGCACAGCCACAGCAGTGCCACTGGCGCCGTCCACCATCTGGAGACAGCCGCATTCCTCATGCCGACTCATCTTCTGTGATCGTGTGCCGCACCCCTGCCTGCTCTGCGCTCTCCGTGTCTCTACGGTGGTCGTTGGCGGGATCCGGCAGGGGGTTGGACCGGCGCGTGGTACCTATCAACCCACTGGCATCCTGGCGATGGGGGCTTCACCGTGGAACTGAGCACCAAGCTGCGCGGACGCAGGATCGGTCACATCGGCGAGCTGTCGAGGGAAGACGTCTGCACCATTCTCCATCTCGCCCAGTGGTTCCGAGATCACAAGGCCGACAAGCGCTATGCCAGGCTGCTCGAGGGGAAGACCCAGGCGCTGCTGTTCGTGTACGAGTCCACCCGGACCCGGATGGGCTTCGAGACCTCCATGAACCAGCTCGGGGGCTCGAACATCTACATGCCGCTCGCCACCACCATGGTGAACAAGGGGGAGACGTGGGCGGACACGGCGCGAGCGATGAACCGGATGGTGGACGTGGTCACGCTGCGGCTGTGGGACCAATCCCATGTGGACGAGATGGCGCAGTGCCTCGAGATTCCGCTCATCAACGCCTGCACTCCGCAGGATCACACCACGCAAGTGCTGGGGCAACTGCTCACCATGCGGCAGTCTCACGGAAAGCTGGAAGGGCTGAACCTGGTTTACGTGGGCATGACCCGAGGGGTCGTCCATTCCTTTTTCCGCGTCTGCCCCTTGTTGGGGATGAACCTAACCACCGCTTGCCCGGAGAGCTACAAGTTCGACGAAGCGATTCTCGCGGAGGGACAGCAGCGCGCCAAGAGGAGCGGCACCACCATCACCATCGGGCACGATCTCATGGCCGCGGTTAGGACCGCGGACGTGATCGAAGGGGGAGTGCTCCTTCGCAGCAAGCTGGCGGGGGAGCAGATCCCGGAAGAGGCGCAGGTGATCGTCGAGCGCTTCCGGGTCACCAAGGAAGTGATGGCCGCCGCGAAACCAGGCTGCACCTTCCAGCACTCCGGCCCCATCTTCCGGGGCTATGAGATGACCGACGAGGTGCTCGACGACCCGAAGTCTCTGGTGTGGGATGAGGCGGAGAACGCGATGTTCTGCAAGAAGGCGTTGCTGGCGTTGCTGTTAGGCGGTTTGTAGGGCGGGGCTTCCACGCCCCGCCGAGACTGTGTCGAGGGGAGAACCATGCCCGACCGCAGCCCGATAATCCGTGAGCTACCTGCCGGCGAGCGCCCGAGGGAGCGGATGGAGCAGTATGGTCCGAGCGCGCTCTCGAACGCGGAGCTGCTCGCCATCCTGCTGCGAGTGGGCGTGAAGGGCGAGTCGGCGATCCGGCTGGCGGAGCGGTTGCTGAGCCACTTCGGAAGCCTGGCGGGGATCGCCAAGGCGCGCATTCCGCAGCTTTCGGAGCTCCCCGGGATCGGCCTGGCGAAGGCCTGCCAGATCAAGGCCGCCTTCGAGCTTGGCAAGCGCCTGGCCACCTCCACAGAAGACACTCGCCCGGTGGTGAGTTCGACCGCGGATGCGGTGGCGCTGGTGATGGAGGACCTGCGCTATCGGGAGCAGGAGTGCATGGCGGCGATCCTGCTCGACGTGCGGAATCAGGTGATCCGCGTCCCCATCATCACCGTCGGCACGCTCACCGCCAGCCCCGCCCATCCGCGGGAGATCTTCCGGGAGGCGATCACCCACAGCGCGCACTCCATCATCGTGGTCCACAACCACCCCAGCGGCGACCCCAGCCCCAGCCCCCAGGACCTGGACCTCACCTCCCGCCTGGTGAAGGCCGGCGAGGTGAATGGCATTCCCGTCAACGATCATATCATCATCGGCGGGGGGAGGTATGTGTCGTTGAAGGTGGCGGGGAAGATGTAGGCTGGCCGTAGGGCCGGCATTCCCTTCGACTGGGCTCAGGGCAGGCCTATGCCCGCCGTTGATCGTGGGCGGCGCTCCCGCCCCAGATGAGGGCAGGACCTGCCAGAACTCCCTCAGCACAATGCCGGGCTTGTCCGCGAGCAGATCGCGGAGCATGTACCGATGCTCCCCACCGGTCGTAACCACGATGCGCTTGCCGGGGAAGTCCGCGGCGATGCGCGTGATGTTCTCGGCCATGATCCGGTTGCGGTCGCGCCAGTCATCCCAGAACACGCGGCAATCTTCCGCTGCTTCGGGGTATCTCCCGAGCTCGGCGAGGCGCACGCCAAGGATCTCGACAAGCGAATGCTTGGTGCGGATCACTCGGTCATAGGCATCTGAGTTGATCACCTCGGCGGAGGCGTGGGCGTGCAGCGCGTCCTGACACGCGATCGCGTTCTTCGTGAGCGCCGCCAGTTTCGCGTCGAGAGTAGCAGGGCCCTGAAGGGTCTCGAACCACTTGCCCAGCTCGCTGTTCATCCGCTGCTGGGACTGCCAGTATCCGGTCTGCTGCCAGTGCTGGTTGCGGTCCTCGCGCTCGAAGGCGATCTGCCGTACTCCCAGGGCCTTGGCGACATCATTCGCCACGGCGATCGCCGGGTTATAGGCGTCTTTGAGGCTCTCCTCCTTGACAGTGCCATCAGGGTTCAGGTCTGTGCTGAAGAGCTCGACCAGCATCGCATCCGGCTTCAGGCTTAGCAGGACCGACCTCAACTCGTTGACAGTATAGTGCTGGGCGGCGTTGTGCCCCTGCTCCAGAACTCCGATGACGATCACCTCTGTGAGCTGAGCGGCCGCGGGTTCAGGCGCGGCAGGGGCCGCGGTCTCCGCCGCCCATGCCGAGGCGGCTCCGAGGAGGAGACACAGGATGACAAGCAATGGTCTGGTCGGCAGTCGGCTGCTCATGCGGGCATCTCCTTTCAGATCAGATACCATGCGTTCTCTGGCGGGGCTAACCCTTCACCCCGGGCAGCCTCGCGTTCCACACCACGAAGGTGGCGCTGTCGCGCAGCTCGTCGTCGAGTCGAGGGAGAACGCCCTGCTCCGTCAAGAAGCGAAGCGCCTCTCCCATCACCCGGGCGGCCATCCATCGCCGCCAGGCCGGGTACTGATCTCGGCAGCGGCCATATCCCATGTCGTCCAGGAGCTCGCCCACTCCACCCCAGATCGGAGAGATGACTTCGGTGGCGACCGGCCGGGCGATCTCCAGAATCACTGGCGACAGGATGTCGCTATCTGCCTGGCGGAAGACCGGAACCGCGAAGCCATACCTGCCGTCCGTCTTCTCGATCACCCCGGCACTCACCCCCTTGGCCAGCGCCGTCCTCCACGGTTCGGCTTTGCCGCGCAGCTTGGCAAGCAGCTCCTTCTCGGTCAGCGGCTCTTTGACAAGGGCCTGTAGCAGGTCCAGCGGGGTTGCGGGTGAGCCAAACATCCAATCGCTGTGCCCCTGGTTCCCCGAGGTATTGAAGTACTCCAGCACGACATCGTCAAGCCACCGGCCAGAGCCGCTTAGAGTCCACGGCTCCGGCAGGCCGGGCAACCGTTCCCGCGCCCCCACCCAGAAGCGGCCGCCTCCGGGCCGTGAGGGCGGAGCGGGAACTGGTTCGGGCGCAACCGCGCAGGTGATGGTGCGCAGAGCCAGCAGGCATCCCCAGAGTGTCCAGGCAACGCTCTCCCATTTCCAGCCGGCGCGCGCTACGGGAGTCTTCGCGAAGGCACTCTTCAACTCGCCCTCGCCAGCCGCTAGCATCGTGGCGGCTTTCGCTCCCGGCTGGGACACCCGAGCGACGAGCTTGCGCCAGTCCTCCGCGTCCAGGGCGATGAAGTTCAGCAGATACTGCCCCTTCCGAGGAGACGTGAGCACTTCCAGGCCGACCAACTGCTCCGCGATCTCGCCTAGGTACTCTGTGGGCACCTCCACCTCCGTCGAGATCTGCCGCAGCGTCTTCGCTCGTTTGTTGACGGCAAGGCCGACGGAACTGGTCAGGGCACCCAGGCCGTAGATGAGGGTTCGCCAGCGCTGATCGCCAGCTACGTCTCCATCCGTCCATAGGTTCCACTCCCTGGGCCCCTTCCTCTCCTTCTCTGCCTCCGCCATCTCGTCACACTCCCTCCGCACCTTCCGGCGCGAGTAGTGGAGGATGGACTTCACGGTGCCGGGGGAGATGCGCAGTTGGGTGGCGATCTCTTCGCAGGTCAAGCTTTCGAGGTAGTGCAGGATCATCACCCGGCGCTCGCGGTCCGTGAGAACCGTGAGGGCGTCGCGGATGCGCTGCTGCGCGTCGGTGGGCGTCGCGGGCGGGGACCAGCCGCCGGTGAACACGCCGGTCAGCGCGCCCGGCTCGAGCGGCTGCTCCCGGCGTCGCCCGTCCCTCACCCAGCCCTGCGCGACGCGGCGGACGATGGTATTCGCCCACGGCCCGAACCGCTCGCTGTCCCGCAGCGCGGCCAGGGACCCGTAGGCTCGCAGCAGGGCATCCTGTACGATGTCCTGAGCGGCCTCGGGCTCCCCGGCGATGCCCCGGGCGATCTGGAACAGCCGGGAGCGGTGGCGCATGACCAGCCGGTCGAACGCCTCCAGGTCGCCCTTCCGCGCCTTCGCCACTAGCTCCGCGTCGCGCATCCCCCTGCCATCCACCGTCAGCCATCCTCCCGCCTATCCAGAGCGCGGGAGCGGTCGGAAAGGTTGAGCCGCCCGCACAGGGCCTTCGGGAGCAAGGGGCCTGGTCCTGCCCTGGGGAAGTGGGGTGGGTACGAGCGACCGGAGCAAGGGCCGGGCGGCTGCCCGATGGCGGAGAAGAAAGGAGCGCCGGGAGATGCCTCAGCCGCTGAGGATCAAGCCGCATCACTTCGTGGACATCGTGGCGGACTACGGGGCCGGAGAGGTGGCGACGGAGCCGCACGAGTACGGCCACGGCGTACACCTGGCCACCGCGCGAATCCTGGGCGAGCAGGACCTGCGGCTGAGGGTTGAGCTTGGCGCTGACGACATCTGCAGGCCGTGCAAGCACAATGTGGACGGCAAGTGCGGTGACACCATCGACATCTCCTTTCGGCCGAGGGCACCGCGGAGCAAGGGCGAGTACAACCTGCTGATTGACCAGCGCTGGTGCGGTCTGCTGAGGATCAAGCAGGGAGATGAGATGACTGCCCGCGAACTGGCTCGGCTACTGGGGCAGGTTGGCGAGGAGCTTGGCGTCATCTACCAGGAGGAACCTGCGGCCGCGGTCGCGGACCGCGCCCGCGACCTGCGCGCTGGCATCGAGAAGTACCTCACTGAAGCTAAACGCGCCCGACCACCTCGGTGATGAACCGATAAGCCTTCTTCGCCTCCGCGTTGATCTCGGCCACAGTCTTCCCGCCCAGGCACTCCACCCAGCAGGGGCCGGAGAAGCCGGCGTCGTTGAGGATGGAGAAGATGCGCGGGAAGTCCACCAGCCCTGTGCCAGGCGTGATCATCACCTCGCCTTCCTTGCCCCCGATCTCGTCCTTGATGCACATGGCGCGCACGTGCTGGACGATCTTCGGCAGGTCCTCTTCCGCCTTCTCGCCGGTGTAGTAGTAGACGTTGCCCGGGTCGTAGCAGATGCCGAAAGCGGGATGTGCGAAGCGATCCACCGCCCGCTGCAGGTCCTCGGCGAGCGCGCACAAGCCTCCGTGGGGCTTCAGCAGGAGATGGAGACCAAGCTCCGCGGCGCGCGGGAGACAGGCCTCGACCGCGCGGAACCAGGACTCATATCGCTTCTCGTCCGAGATGCCGGTGAGGATGAAGTAGTCCAGACCGAGGGCCTTGCCGCGCTCCATGTCCCGCAGGAAGACCGAGACCGCCTCCGCCTCTGGCAGCTCCCACAGGTTGGGCTGTCTGATCGCCATCTGCGGGCGCAGACTATGGCTCTGCAGCAACTCCTTCAGCCGGGCCATGTCCTCGTCCGTCGAGTCGGCCGAGATCACCGGCCTGCTCTGCTGGGCGACGAAGCCGACGATCTCGAATCCGGCGCCGGCAATCCCTCCCAGCGCCTCTTCGAGGGTGTACTCCGACCACGGGCGGTTCTGACAGCCGAGCTCTATGCGCATCCTCACTCCTCTCCCATCAGAACGAGGGCAGTCCTCTGTACCCCTATGGTTCACATCTCCCGCGGGTCCACGTACTTCCCCGTTCTCGCCGCCTTGTAGACGGCGAGGCAGATGGCGTGATTGATGCGGGAATCGCGCGCCGGGCTGGGGACAGCCCCGCCCGCCCGAATCAGCTTGATCGGGTCGCCCAGGAAGCTTCGGCGCTTAGCCGCTTTGACAGAAGGCGCTGGATTGATCCCTTTGGCGTTCGCCACCATCACCTTGTCGCCAAAGGCGGCCCGCTCCATGTGGATGACGCCGCGGGTGCCGACGATCTTGGTCCAGTGCGGCCAGTAGCCCTCCGCGGTCCAAGCGTCCTCAAGCACGGCCACCATTCCGTTGGCGAATCGCAGTGTGCCCACACCCCAGTCCTCGACAGTTAGCTTTCTGTGGACGCGGTTCGCGATCTCGCCGTGCACCTCCACCACCTCGGACTTGAGCAGCGCCCGAAGCATGCCAATGGTGTAGATGGCGTGATCGGCCCAGGCGCCCCAGGGAGCCAGCTTCGCGTCTATCCACCAGCTCGGGCCCACGCTGTCCCGCCACGGCTTGGGCAGGCCGGCCCAGGCGAGGTGGTGGAAGACGAGCGGCTTGCCGATCAGCCCCTTGCTTATGGCCGCCTTCACCTGCGCGTTCACCCCCTGCCTTCCCAACTGGTCGAAACACCACAGCACTCGCTTGTGCTTCTCCGCCAATGCGATCAAGGCGTCCAACTGCCTCAGGTTCATCGCCATCGGCTTCACACACACCACGTGCTTGCCCGCCTCCAGCGCAGCCTTGGCAAGGCGCGCGTTGTCCCGGGTATTGAGGAGTGAGCAGATCACATCCACGCTCGGGTCCGCGATCACGCGGCGGAAGCTGGTGGTGACATAGTCCGGGTTGTGCTTGCCCGCCACCTCTTTCGCTCGCGCCAGGGACTTGTCCGCCACCGCCACCAGCCGCGTTTCCCTCATGGTTGCGGCCGCCTCCGCGGTGGGAAAGGCGGTGTACCAGTGATCCATGCCCACCACGGCTACCCCTAGCTTCTTCGCCACTTCCTATCCTCCAGGTCTTGGTTAGCGCCTCTCGCTCCTATACCCGTCACAGCCGGTCTCTTCCTTCTCGATCAGCCACGAGTTTCTGCACCAGCGCGCGCAGCATCTCGTTCTGGTATTCGAGATGACGGAGCACCGCGGCGATCTCCCGCTCCGCCTTCAGGTTCACCTCGTAGTCGCTCTGGGCGCGAAGCTCCGCGTGTCTGGTCTGCAGATTCTGCGCCACCATGATCAGCGGCATCAGGAAGATCTGGATCATGTTGGATACGAACAGCCAGAAAACGAACCCCATTGGCGGGTCGAACTTCATCCGCGCTGGCGCCAACAGATTCCACCCCAACCACAGCAGCGTCCAGGTGATGATGATGAAGAAGAATCCCGGCGTCCCCACGTGATCCGACATGAAGGTGGCCATCCGCTCCAGCCGCGTCAACTCCTGTTCGTGTTGGGCGTTGACATCCCGCACCGGCTGCCTGAGCTGTGCGATCTCCTCCCAAGACGGTGGTTTCCACTGCTCCCGGGCGACTCCCATTCTGGTCTCTCCTGTCCATGCCGGCAACTGCCCCCTGCTTTCTGGCCGCCATCGCGTCGTCCTTCTGGGAGGCAGGAATCAGCGGCCCCGTATGGAAGCTGATGCCAGGTAGGAGGGCGGCGCCATGAGCCATGCCCTGGACATACCCGACCTTCGGGAACATCTGCTCACCCGGGTGCTCCCCTTCTGGGCGCGCCACAGCATTGACCCCGACCACGGCGGGTTCATCACCCACTTGGGGCGCGATGGAACCATCACCGATCGCTCGCACAAGTTCCTGGTGATGCAGACGCGGATGATCTACAGCTTCGTTGCCGGAGCTGCGCTGGGCGGGCCGGCGGAATGGGTGAGCATAGCCCGCCAGGGGGTGGAGTTCCTGCTTCGTCAGTTTCGCGACATCCAGTACGACGGGTGGTTCTGGTCGGTGAGCAGACAGGGGCGGCCTGGCGAATCGGGCAAGCGCATGTACGGGCACGCCTTCGCCATCTACGCGCTCGCCGAATACGCTCGCCACATCGGGGACAGCCACGTGCTGGCCGCCGCCAATCACACCTGGAGCCTCGTTGCCGAGTATCTCTGGGATCGAGAGCACGAAGGGGTGATGGAAGCCTGCAACCGCGCCTGGTCGCCTACCGACCGATCTCATACCATGGGAACGCATTTGCACACGCTCGAAGCGCTGCTCGCGCTCAACGAGGCGGTGGGTGGGAACCGCTTCCTGTCCCATGCGCGCAAGGTCGCCGATCTCATCGGCAACCGGATGCTGGATACCAAGCATCGCTGCGGCGTCGAGTACTTCCTGTCGGACTGGGCCCCCGACGACGAGCGCAACAGGGCGCGGTCGCCCTTCGGGCGACCGAAGGAGTTGCCGGTCGGCGCCGTTGGCGCCGACGGCTGGCTGGTGAACTACGGCCACAACCTGGAAGCCGCTTGGCTGCTACTGCGCATGTACCGCCTGGAGGGGACTCCTGGCTACCGTGATGTGGCGCGGAGCTTCCTCGACTACGTGATCGAGTTCGGGCTTGACGCCACTCATGGAGGGGTCTACTCTCACGGCCCGCTCGGAGGGGCAGCGACGGTTCGCGAGAAGATCTGGTGGGTGCAGTGCGAGGCGCTGCCGGCCTTTCTGCTGGCGCGGATCGTGTTCGGTGACGACCGCTACCTCGATGCTTTCCGCAACGTCGCCCGCTTCTGCCTGGACTACCTCCACGACCCCGAGCACGGCGAGTGGTACCACTCTACCGAGGAAGACGGCACGCCGCGTGACAGGACGAAGGGTTCGGCGTGGAAAGCGGCGTATCACGTAACGCAGGCGATTGCCTACTCAGATAGCTACCTATTGGAACTGGGACTTTCCCCCGCCGGGTAGCCCCACGCGGCCGCGGCGCCGCCGGTCACGTGTGCCGGCCCGGCTTCCGGCTCGCCCAGGGCCCCGGCCTGGCGGTCGCGGCCAGAGCGGTCGAACCGACCCAAAGCCGACCTATCCCTGCTCCCTGCGGTGTGGAATATAGTGTCTACCGCGCGCGTGGCCCTGGAACCCGCACGCGGCCGCCAAAGGGGGTGCGACGGCGCTCCGGCATGTATTGGCGCCCAGGAGAGTCTGGGCTGGGCCCAGAGAAGGGGACTTGATGTCCGCACCGGATACAGGAGTCATCTCCCGGATGGCTCCGGAAGGCGCATCCGTGGTGACGCCGGCTGGCTTCGGCCGTGGCCGGCGGACCAACAACATCGCCGTCATCCACACGGTTCTGTCCCAGGCTCTGCCCATGCCTGACAGGATCTGTCAGTGGGGCCCCGAGGAGGAACTGGACTCCTGGACGCGGCCCGTCCTCAGCGCCGCCGCTACTGCCGCGGAGATGGCTGGGTTCAACGTCCTCTGGTACTACTGGCGAAGACAGCAGACTTGCCAGGATGTGGCCGACAGGCTATTCCCCACGCTGGCCGACGGCGTCATCATCCTTGCCCCTCGACCGGAGCACTTCGCCCTGATCCCTCTGCTGATGGAGCGCGAGATCCCCTGTGTGATCGCCTACGCCCGGCACACGGACCCACACGTGCCCTGGGTGGTGTGCGACAATGTCGGAGGAATGCTCCAGGCAACGCGCCATATCATCGGCCTCGGCCACCGACGTATAGGTTTCATCGGGGGGCCGTCCTCGGTAGTAGACCTGCAGGAGAGGAAGCAGGGGTTCCTGGCGGCGATGGCGGAGGCCGGCCTGTCCGTGGACCCGTCGCTGATGTGTGAGGCAGGACACCGCCGAGGGCCGGAGGATGTGAAGCCGTTGGCGGTGCATCTGCTGCGGTCGCCAGAGAGGCCCAGCGCAGTGGTATGCGCCACTGATGACATGGCCCTCGGGGTGGTTCAAGCGGCCTGGGATTTGGGCCTGCACGTGCCCAAGGACGTAGCGGTGGTGGGGTTCGACGACACAGAGGAAGCTGTGCAGGTAAGCCCTAAGCTGACCACGGTGCGCCAGCCGATCAAAGAGATCGCTTCTCGGGCCATGTACCTGGCCGCGTGCGCGGTGGTTGGGCAGGAGCCCGAGACTGCCACCTGGCACATGGTGTGCCCGGCGCCTCTCATCGTGAGAGAATCCTGTGGTGCGTCGGAGGAGATCGCCGCCCCCTCCGGCGGCTCCCTTTCCATCGCTCAGCAGCAGAGGATGAGGCAGTTGCAGGCGGAGAACGACGAGCTGCACGGCCTGCTCTATGTTGCCTCTCACGATCTTCGCTCCCCCCTGGTCACCATCAAGGGCTTCGCGCGGCGGCTCGATCAGAAGACCCGGCAGGTGCTCGATGAGCAAGGAAGAGATTCCCTGGGGCGCATCCAGAGGAGCGTGGAGAGCATGGACGAGCTGATTGAGGGGCTGCTGAGTCTCTCCCGGTCCTACAATCAACCCCTGAACCTGCAGCGGGTGTCCGTGCAGTGGGTGGTGGTGAATGTGCTGGAGGACCTGGCGGAGCCGATCGCGGCCAAGGGGGCGCATGTAACCGCGGCCGCCGGCCTGCCGGTGGTCACCGCAGACGAGATCGGGCTGCGGCAAGTGTTCATGAACCTGATCGCCAACGCGCTGAAGTACGTCAGCCAGCAGGAGCGGCCGGAGATACACGTCGGATTCGGCTCGCGCGGGGCGGAACACGAGTTCTTCGTGCAGGACAATGGCGAGGGCATCCCAGAGGAGATGCAGGAGCGCATCTTCCAGCCCTTCCAGCGGGGGCCGGATACCGCTGCCGCAGAGGGAACCGGGATCGGCCTTAGCATTGTGAAGGGCATCATTGTGCGTCACGGCGGCCGCCTCTGGGTGGAGTCCAAGCCTGGGGAAGGGGCCACCTTCCGGTTCACCTTGCCCATACGAAGCTAGCCGGCTGGGGAGAGGA
>Ga0315277_10000782_pt1 | contig 48903 bp, 46 predicted proteins | sample YL17G05_15_MG_FD_203695 | JGI IMG/M metagenome (GOLD analysis project Ga0315277, IMG submission 203695) | Sediment microbial communities from Yellowstone Lake, YNP, Wyoming, USA - YL17G05_15 | ecosystem: Environmental > Aquatic > Freshwater > Lake > Sediment | place: USA: Wyoming | collected... | reverse complement strand
GGTTTGTCAGCAACTGTGAACGATCCCAAGCTGAAGGATCTTGCAAATTATCTCAATCTGGTTCTTCTCTTTGTATGGTCAACGCTAAAGCATTATCTTGTTCTGATCGTTAATAATCCATGCAGCGCAGAATTGTAAATGCCTGAAATCAGAGTGCGCTTTTCCTCGTCATGATGATGAAGGATCTGTTTTTCAAGCGAGCAGATCGGAAAGCTGCCTCATCTTTCACTTGGTTTCGACTCTACGGTTCTTGTTGCCCTTGCGGGCCTCTACCAATGCGTTTTTTAATGGGGACATCTATAATCCAAAGAATAACCTGTCACAAAAGGATTCGTTGTTGGGTGCCTTGGATGTCTGCTCAAAATCCTTCGAGTCACACATTAATTCTTTGGACGAGGCTAAAAGGATTGTCAAAGCTAATCCTTTTCTCTATTATAGCTGTAATGCTCGAGGTTGTCGTGGTTCTGTACGCGATGAGTTTGGGCGTTGAAGATGAGACACCGCTGCAATGGGCATTCATTTTTCCAGGAACAAGTTGGAACGTAACGTTGGCTATAAGTTCGCTTTTTCATCTGGTTCCGCTTTCGATCGTACTGACGCTCGTGGCAATTTGGGCCTACATGACGAGAAGGGTGATTGTCAAGCCTAGTGAAATTCGGAGAGGCAAGATTAGCAATGTTAGTAAGCGAGCGAAGAGGCAAAGGAAAGGACTGACGGGCAGAATAGCGTCTATCCTATCAAGAAATAAAGGGGACGCGGGTCAGAGTGGGAAAGTCCGTTTTGGCAGAGCAAATGTGAAGAGTGCTTTGATTGTACTGCTAATCTTTTCAACACTGGTGCTCATAATGTCGCTTTTAGCCTATCCGAGGGTAGTGCATCAGGCCATATCCAGCTTGTATGAAAACAATCCGTCAGTGCTGGGTTTTGTCAAAGGCGTTGGAGCAGCTGCAGCATCGATTGGCGCAATCTTCTCCTCGATAAATGACGCTCTTTTGACGGTGGCACCTGGATTGAGAGATTTCGTTCTCAGTCTTGGACTCGTGACTGCGCCGTTGACCAGTCTGGACAATGTTGGAAAATACTTAGTCTTCCAAAATGGGGCGGCTTGGATTTCCGCGATCATAATCTTGCTTTATGGGAGATATGGAAGAAGAGGTTCCCAACGCTTGAGAAGATAGAGCGTTAACGGGTGTTTCCGGATGGCTGATCACCCACGGTTTGGTCCAGCCGGGGTGCCATTAGCATTCAAATTGATGAAGCCATCTTTGGAAGATATTCCACTGCTACTGCGAGAAGAGGGTCTAGATGCTTTTGAATATGAGGCCATCTATTGGGGCGCGAAACCGCAGGTGAAGAAAGAAGACGCGCAGAGACTCGGTCTTAGGGCGCGTGAGAATGATGTTTGGCTCAGTCTTCATGGCTCCTACTTTGTAAATCTGTGTGGGGAAAAGAGAGTTGTCGAGGCAAGCAAAAAGCGTCTAATTGCGTGTGCGACTGCCGCGGATTGGATGAATGCGCACGTGGTGGTCTTTCATCCGGGATTCTACGGTAAGAGACCACGTGAATTGGCCTTCAAACACTGCTTAGAAGCCTTGAGTGAAGTGGTTGAATGTCTGAAAGCTCTAGGTATAAAAGATGTCCGGATGGGACCTGAAACGATGGGCAAGTCTTCTCAACTGGGGAGCCTGGATGAAGTGCTGCGCATGTGTGAAGAGGTGGAGCAGACTCAGCTTGTGATTGATTGGTCGCATCTGCATGCGAGAGAGGTTGGGTTTTTCAGAACGTTAGGTGATTTTCGTAGGGTTGTGGAGATGGTTGAAAATCGACTTGGCACGGAGGCTGCGAGGAACATGCACTGTCACTTTGCTAAGATCGAGTTTACGGATAAGGGCGAAAGGCGCCATCATGCTCTTGAAGAAGAAAGATATGGACCGGATTTTGCAATGTTGGCGAAGATCATTGTCGAGTTTAAGCTCAGACCAGTCGTTATCAGCGAAAGTCCACTGTTAGACGTTGACGCAATGAAGATGCGAGATATCCTTCAGAGTTTGCTTTGATGCGATACGTTTTTTATGGTCTTGTCGTGCTGTCTATTGGGTGTGGGTTTTGGTTAGACTTAAGGGGTTCCAGGAGCTTGCTTCGGTCGATCACGCTTTGCGCAGGTTCTTCGATGTGGTGGAAATCAGGAGGCCAGAAGCTGTTTCTGTTCGGTTGGGTAGGGCTTTGTATCGGGTGTTAGCTGAAAGGATCGTGGCGAGGGAGGATCTGCCTAGAGTTGACCGGTCCGCCATGGATGGGTACGCGGTCAAGGCGGAAGTTACTTTCGGCGCTTCGCAGTTCAAGCCGAAGATTCTGACATTAGTCGGGAATCGCGTTGTAGGCGATGAATGTGCAAAGCAGGTGTGGACGGGGAATCCGGTTCCGGAGGGTGCAAGCGCCGTCGTGATGCTTGAGAACACTAAGCGAGTTGATGATAGAATTGAAGTGTGGGCGCCTGTGGCGCCGGGCGAGAACGTTTCAAAGAGTGGTGAAGACGTAAGGAAGGGTGAAGTTGCTGTAGAAGCTGGGATTCGGCTTAGGCCTCATCATTTGGGGTTGTTAGCCGCTTTGGGAATGAGTAACGTCAGGGTTTTTGGAAAGCCGAAGGTTGCAGTATTATCGACGGGAAATGAAATCGCCGAGGTTGGAAGTGAGAGGCAGGAGGGTCAGGTTTTTGACGTGAACAGGCATGTTGTGTCGGGTTTGTGTGAGGAGTTGGGGGCTTCTGTGGTGGATTTGGGGGTTGCGAGGGATGAGCGTCGGGAGGTTGTTGAGAAGCTTAAGCGTGGGCTTAGGGCTGATGCGGTGATAACGAGTGGTGGGACGAGTGTCGGAGGTTCGGACCTTATGCCGGAGATAATTAGTGAGGCTGGTAGTCCCGGCGTTGTTGTTCATGGTGTTGCTATGCGTCCTGGTATGCCTACTGCTTTGGGTATTGTGGGTGGGAAGCCTGTTTTGGTTTTTCCTGGTAATCCTGTTGCTGTTATGTTTGCTTTTGAGGTTTTTGCGAGGCCGTTGATTTGCAGGATGCTTGGGCTGAGTCGTGAGGAGGTTAGGCCGTCGTTGATGGCGAAGGTTACGCGGAGGGTCACTGCGGCTTTGGGGAGGAGGACTTTTGTTCGGGTTCGGGTTTTTCGGAGCGCTGGTGAGTTTTTTGCGGAGCCGGTGAGTGCTCGGGGTTCGAGTTTGATTTCTACGATGACTCGGTCGAATGGTTACGTGGTTGTTCCTGAAGATCGTGAGGGGTTGGAGGAGGGAGAGGCTGTTTTGGTTCTTTTGTTTGATGGTGTGGGGGAGGCTTGATGTTTAGGAGGCTTTTGTCGTTTGATGAGGCGGAGCGGGTTATCAGTCGCTATATTCCTGCCGGGCCTTTGGGTGTAGAATGTGTTGCGATTTTGGGTGCTTTTGGTCGTGTTTTGGCGGAGGATGTGGTTGCGGGTTTGGATGTTCCGTCTTTTGATCGTTCTACTGTTGATGGTTTTGCTGTGCGTGCCAGGGATACTTTCGGTGCGGATGAGAATAGTCCTGCGAAGTTGAGGGTCGGTGGCAATGCGGTTGTTGGTAAGCTGTCGAGATGCGCGGTCAGGTCTGGTGTTGCGGTTGGGATTGTGACTGGGGCGCCTTTGCCTGTGGGTGCGGATGCTGTTGTTATGGTTGAGGACACTGAGTTTAAGCGTGGTGTGCTTTTGGTTCGCAGTGCTGTTGTTGAGGGTAGTAATGTTATGAGGGCTGGTTCGGACTTCAAGAAGGGTGAGGTCGTTCTGAGGAGGGGGGCTGTGTTGGGTTCGGCGGAGGTTGGTGTTTTGGCTGCTGTTGGCTTGGCTGATGTTGACGTGTTTGTTGTTCCGCGTGTTGCTGTGCTTTCGACAGGTGCCGAGGTGACTCGGCCTGGTGGGAAGCTTTTGCCTGGGCGGGTTTTTGATACGAACGCGTATGGTTTGTGTGCTGCTGTGGTGGAGAGTGGGGGGGTGCCGGTTTTTTTGGGTGTTTTTCCTGATAGGGCTGCTGTGATTCGGCGGGCTTTGGTGAAGGCTTTAGCGTGTGCGGATGTTGTTGTGACTTCTGGTGGTGTGTCTGTTGGGCCGAAGGATTTTTTGCCTGGGGTTTTGGGTTCGTTTGGTGAGCCTGGTGTTGTCGTGTCCGGCGTAGCCATTAAGCCTGGTAAGCCTTTTACGGTTGCTGTTGTTGGTGGTAAGCTGGTTTTTGCTTTGCCTGGTCATCCTGCTAGTGCGTTGCTTGTTTTTCGTTTGTTTGTTCGGCCTGTGATTGAGGCTTTGGGTGGTAGAAAGCCTCGTGGGTTTGTGGAGGTTAAGGCGGTGGCGGGTGCTAGGATGTTCAGTGCGAAGGGCAGGCGGACGTTTGTTTCAGTTAAGCTTAAACGTGATGAGCGTGGTGAGTTGGTGGCGGAGCCTGTGCCTGTTGGGCTGTCGGGTGCGATTAGTACGCTTGCGGGGGCTGATGGTTTTGTTGAGGTTGCTGAGAATCGGATGTTTTTTGATGCGGGTGATGAAGTTGCAGTCAAGCTACTGAAAGAATGCAAGGTTTAGGGTTTGTTTCCTATTGCGGTGTATAGTGAGTTTTTCTTTGAAGTTTTCTAAGGGTGCGCGTGTTGAACGCGCGCGCCTTCCAAGGCCCTCTTCCCGCTAAGCGGGGTCAGTACCGCTTCTCGTGTTTCTATAGTGAGTTTCAAAGAAACCGCGAACGCAGCCTAGCTTATTCAACCAGCTGTTCAATTCCTGAATGTTGAAATGCGCTTTCTCATGTTGGCTGAAACCTGTACTTTGGGAATTTCTTTCCATTTCCGTTTGGAATCACTATGCCGCAAAACTCGACCTTCGTGTGCTCGTGTTCTTTGGATAGGTCTTGAATCATGTGATCAGTGTTTTTCCGAATCGCTCTGCGGGGTTGCGGTTCGTTGGGGTCGTATAGTGATAGTGTTCTTTGGGGTTCTTTGGGCTTGCCACGTTGAACCTGCGTGTAGATTCGTGTATGTTTGAAATGCGTTTTCTCATGTTGGCTGAAGGTAGTACTTTGGGAATTTCTTTGCCGTTTTTTTTGGAATCACTTTGCAGCGGGCGTTGATTGTGCGTGTGTTATGTGGTTAGTTGGTTTGTGGCTTGTTTGATTGTTTGGGCTGATTTTTGTAGTTGTTTTTGTGTTTGTGGGTTTAGTTTGAGTTGTATTATTTTTTCGATGCCTTTTTTGCCTAGGATTACGGGTACGCCTATTGAGATGTCTTCAAGTCCGTATTCGCCTTGTAGGATGGTTGATGCGCCTATTACGCGGTTTCTGGCTCTTAGTATGGCATCTGTCATTATGGCTATGACGGCTGCTGGCGCGTAGGTTGTTGCGCCTTTGAGTTTGATTACTTCTGAGCCTGATGTGACTGTTTGCTGTACTATTTTGCGTATTTGTTGCTTGCTGAGCAGTTGTGTTATTGGGATGCCTGACACTGAGGCGTATTGGACGAGGGGGACCATGGTGTCTCCGTGTTCGCCTATGACTAGTGCTCGGACGTCTTCTCTTGACACGTTTAGTTCCTGTGCGATGTATGATCGGAACCGTAGCGTGTCGAGGATGTTGCCCATGCCGAAGACGCGGTTTCTGGGGAAGCCTGACGTCTTGTATGCTATGTATGTCATTATGTCCACTGGGTTCGTTACTATCATGAGTTTGCAGTCTGGCGCGTATTTTGCCACTTCTCTTACGACGGTTTTGATTATGCCGGCGTTTTTGTTCATGAGTTCGATTCTTGTCATTCCGGGTTTTCTGCCGAGGCCTGCGATTACTATTACGACTTCTGAGCCTCGGATTTGGCTGTAGTCGTTTGTGCCTTTGATTTTTCCGTCGAACTCGATGGCCGGCGCTGCCTGCATCATGTCAAGCGCTTCGCCCTTGGCTAAGTCTTCAGCAATGTCTACTAGTACGACGTCGCCTAGGCGGTACCTTAGGATGTCGAATGCAGCTGCACTTCCAACTTTGCCTGCGCCAATTATGGAAATCATGATGTTTAGCGAGTAAGCCTTTTTGGTCTAATATAACTAGCGCATTCTTCGCGCGCATTCTGCTGTACGGATGACTTGCCTCTCAACTTTTTCTCAGCGCGGGCTCTTGGGTTTTTCTAGAAAACTTCATTTATGTTCCACACTAGTTGGATAGGGAGTCCTAACGAGCGAGCGCTGAAATCCTATGGCGACAATGGTGGTCTATGCTTTTGCTTCGTCGTAGTCTTCTAGCAGTATGGTTGTAGCGATCGGCGTGTGTGTTTCGGTTTTGGTTTTGGGGGTTGTTGGTCTGTTCTGTGAGCCGGTCCAGTAGAGGGTCCATCCGATTAGCCAGAGAAGCATTGTGACGGGTAGAAGTACTAGGATAACTGCTCTGTTGCTTATGCGCATGTTTTTAGGCAGGCTCAAGTTTATGCCTGATTATAGCTTGGGTGGTATGTGGAATTAAGGGTTGTTGACATGTACATGTGTTCTTGCCTTTATGGTTGAGTGTGATTTTGTTTTTCGGGTTGGAAGTTGTGTCTGGAACGTGGCATTTGCTGGGTTAGGCGGTGTTTGGAATTGTAATGTTTGCGGTGAAATTTTCTGCGTTTAAGTGTGTTTTGTCGTGTTTTCTGCGTGTTTAGCGTGCGGTTTGAGTGTATCAGTTGATTTGTTCTTTTGTCTGGGTTTATGTGTTGTGTTGTGTTTGGGTTTGTTTCCTTGATGCTGTTGCAGTGGGGTTTGGGTTTGAATGATGCTTTTTTTGTGGAAGATATGGGTTTTTGTTCTAGAAGATTTCACTAGGTTTTACAGAGAATATCGTTTATATATTTGATTTTGGGTTTGAAGGGGAGAGGGACGAGAAAATCGGGTGCGACGTGTTGACGTCGTTGATGTTGGATTCGTGTCCGCTCCATTCATGGGGGGATTGAGCTAGTGGAGACTTCTGAGGTTACTGATCGTGAGGAGTTTAGGGGCAAGATCAAAACTGAGTGGAATCTTATGTGGACGGAGCGGTATGATGATAGGATCAGGGCTGAAGCCGTTGCAGTCAACGATTATTCGCTTTTGTTTGTGGATCGGGGTTGTGTTGTTTTTGCGAGTAGGAATGCGAAGACGCCTGTTTTCAAAGAAATAGTTGAAGCTTGGGCGAAGCGGGGTTTTGTTTATTCTCCTGAGCCTGAGGATGGCGGTTGGCGTAAGTGGTCGCGGACCGAGTTGAGGAAGGTTGTTCATAAGAGAGCCATAACCTACGTTGATGATGAGTCTAGGAGCAAGAGGGACAAGCAGCATTTGAAGAAGGGCGGCAGGGGCTGGCTCCACAAGTGACGCGCGTGGTTTGAGTTCGGGCTTCGTTCGTTTTCTGTTGCTGTTGCTGTTGTTGTCTTAGTGTTTGGTTGTGTTTTGTATGGTGAAGTATAGGAATGGCTTAGGGATCATTGCGGATGTTCTGAATGCGGCTGGTAGCGGTGCGAAGAAGACGCGGATTATGTACGTGGCGAATTTGAGTCATGATTTGTTGGAGAAGTATTTGCGGGAGACGGTTGATATTGGCTTCTTGCGTTTGAACAGTGAGGGTTATGAGGTTACAGATAGAGGCCGCGCTTTTCTTGAGAAGTATGCTGATTATTCTGGCAAATATTCTAGGCTTGAGAGTGAGCTTCAGAGTTCCCGGTTTGAGCGTGAGATTTTAGAAAGAATGTGTCAGCCTTTAAGCCGGGACAGCAGGAGCAGAATGGCGAATGGGCGTAGGCGGGCGGTGAAGAAGGCGTGTTGAAGCGCGTGTTGAAAGCGTCTCTATGTTTCATGCTTGCCCTTGTGTTAGCTGGGCTTTTCTTGCGTAGCTGTTTTGTTGTTCGTGGGGTTGATGATGCTGCGGCGAGTGTTGCGGATGCGGATGTTGCGGTTCGCCGGGCTTTCAACGCTACTTTGGATGCTGAAAGAGCTGGGGCTAACGTTTCTGGTTTGCTTGTGCGGCTGAATGATGCTGGAGTCGTTCTCGGCGAGGCTGAGGTCGCGCTTAACAATGGCAACTTGAGTGATGCTGCGGGCAAGGCTGGCACGTGTATCAGCATTGCTCAGAGTGTTGTGAGTGATGCTGGTGTTTTGAGGGCTTCGGCTTTGGATGGGGCGCGGATGGTGTTTTGGACGTATCTTGCTTTTTCTGTTGTGGGCATCGGCGTGTTTGTTGTTGTTTTGGCTGTTGTTTGGCGGCGGTTCAAGCGTGGATATGTGGGAAACGTGTTGGGTATGAAGCCTGAGGTGAAGCATAATGAAGCTTGAGGATTACAAGGTTGTCTTCGTGGCTGTGGGCTTGGTGGGTATTTTGCTTTTTGCTTCTCCGGCTTTGGCTTTGGTTTTGCATTTGCCGGCGGGTGAGAAGTTTTCGGCGCTGTATGTTCTTGGTCCGGGGCACATGTTGGAGGGTTACCCGTATAATGTTTCTGCGGGTGGAGAGTATCTTGTTTATTTGGGTGTGGGGAATCATCTGGGTAACGCGGCTTATTACGAGGTTTTGGTGAAGCTGCGGAACAGTTCGGATGCTTTGCCTAATTCTACTTTGGGCGTGGCGAGTGATTTGCCTGTGCTGTACCGTTATGAAGCGTTCTTGGCGGATGGGCAGACTTGGGAGGGGGCTTTGAGTTTTTCGTTTTCGAATGTGGGTTTCGGGGAGAACGTGTCCTCGGTGGGCATGGTGAGATTTAATGATGTTTGGGTTGAGGTGAACAAGAATGCAGTGTGGGATAGTGTGAACAGCGGGTATTTTTATCAGCTTGTTGCGGAGCTGTGGCTCTACGACACGACGAGTGACAGCTTCAGTTTTCATAACAGGTTCGTGACCAGGTGGCTCAACATGACTGCGCCTGTTTAGCTTCTCTTTTGGATGGCGATGCTTCTTGCGTGTTCTTGTGACTGGCGGGGCTGGTTTCATTGGTTCGCATCTGGTTCGCAGGCTTGCTGGTAAGGGTTGGTCCCTGGTTGTTCTGGATGATTTCAGTTCTGGGAGGATGGAGAATCTTGAGGGGCTCGTGGGTTCTGAAAGTTTTCGGGTGGTTAAGGGGGATGTCAGGGACAGGAAGGCTGTGGATGAGGTTTTGGTTGGTGTCGATGCTGTTGTTCATTTGGCGGGGTTTGTGGATCCCGCTGAGTCAGTGCGGAGGCCTTTGTTCACTCATGATGTTAACGTGAATGGTACTCTAAACATCTTGGACGCTTGCGTGCAGAGTGGTGTGCGGCGGTTTGTGTTTGCTTCTTCGGCGGCGGTTTATGGTGATAGTGATCGCTTGCCGCTGTTTGAAGAGTGTGATCTGCGGCCGTTGTCTCCGTATGCAGCTTCGAAGGTTTCAGGGGAATACTACTGTAGGACGTTCGGGGACTGTTACGGTCTCAGCAGTGTGATTTTGAGGTTTTTCAACGTTTATGGGCCTGGACAGGGCTTCAACGCGTATGCGGGTGTAATAACGAGGTTTATTGGTTGTGGGCTTCGTGGTGAGCCTTTGACGGTTTATGGGGATGGGAGTCAGACGAGGGATTTTGTCAACGTGGAGGATGTGGTTGAGGCGGTTGAGAAGGCTTTGAGTTTTAAGTCTTCAGATAGCGAGGTTTTCAACGTCTGTACTGGGAGACCGACAAGCATAAACGATTTGACAGGTGTTGTGTGCAAGGTTTTGGGGAAGGATCTTGAGGTTAAGCATGTTGAACCGAGAGCGGGGGACGTTTGGCACAGTTATGGCGACCCGGCGAAGTGTCGCAGGGTCTTAGGGTTCGAGACGCGGGTCGTTTTTGAAGACGGTCTTAGGCGTTTTGCTGAGAGTTTAAGTGTGTAACCTCGATACATGTGGTTCGGCTGCGAGAGCGTATGATCTATTAGGAAGTCCAATGTATCTTGCTGGTGAAAGGAAGCTCATATGTGCTTTTCTTACATATTTTTGAATTGGAGTGAAGGCGATTATAGAAGAAGTTTCCTTTATTGTTTAAATATTAGTGTGAGAAGGGTTATTCGTAAGCGTAAGTTAGTCGATTTGTTGGTGTGTTAAATGCTTGGAGAAGGCTGTCGAAGTCTGTTGGCGATTGTTGCCGCCCTCAACGAGGAGGAAGGCATAGGACCTACGTTAGTTGAGCTTCGACAGTGTTTGGAGAATCCTCGAGTTTTGGTGGTTGACGGCAACAGTAGTGATAGGACGGTTCAAATCGCCAAGGATTTGGGCGCTGATGTAATTTTCCAAGAGGGGCGGGGCAAAGGTGACGCGATCGCTTATGCTTTGAAACATGTTGATTATGATGTTGACTACGTTATTTTCACGGATGCCGATTACACGTATCCTGCTCAGTACCTCCCCTGCATGGTGGCGATTCTTGACAAATACCCTGAGGTCGGCATGGTGTGCGGAAACAGGTTTAACTCGCGCTTTCGTCTGGAAGCAATGCACGATCTGTTCTATTTTGGAAACAGGCTTATGGCTTTCGCTCACAACATGATGAATGGTGTGGCTTTACGTGACCCGTTGACTGGTTTGCGGGTTGTGCGTTGGGAGCTTTTGAATGGATGGATTCCTAGGTCGAAGGGCTTTGACGTAGAGGTTGAGCTGAACCACCACGTCGAGAGGCAGGGTTTTGCCATCAAAGAAATCTCCATTCCATACAGGGATAGGCTGGGCGAAAAGAAATTGAAATTGAGGCATGGTTTCACAATAGTAAAACGGATCGCATTGGAAACCACATATTAGCTATCATCGGTATTCTCATTTTTTTCTTCACTTTCTCGTTGAGATTCTTTGAACTATTGCTGAATTTCTTGTCAGATCCGTCTACAATTTTCAACTATTTGGGCGAACCAAAGGAGTCTCTAAAAATGCTTTCACGTTCCAGCGATTCGAAGTTTCCGATTGTGATGGGGTGTCGCGGCACTATCGGTACATATATAAGATGTCTAGTAGCAGGGAGATTGGTTCCCTGAACAAGAAGAAAGTCGGGTTTATGGGCCTACGTATGTTTTTGAGATTTTGGCGGAGTCGCCGTAGATGACAAGACTATTCTGAACTCCCAACGCGTAGGGCAGGCCGAAGTCAACCCGAGTAGCATTCCCGTAATAAGACGTATTGATTCCGCCGACCGTTATGATCTTTGCGCCATTAATGTATAGTTCAGCTAAGCCTTGGGTGGGATCCTTCTTCCAGTGAAGTTCTACGCTCACCCAACTGCCACTCTCGGGCAACGGACTGGCAACGGTGTTCCAGCCCATCCAATTGGCACCGTTCCTGACGAGGAGCACCCACCTGTCAATACCCCCGATATGGCCGATGCCCGCATACGCGAGGTTTTTGCTTCCAGCGAGGCGGAGGAGGTAGAAGCAGTCCTGATTGTCAACTAGCGGCAGACCGCTGTTAATGTAGAAGTAGCCGCGCACGTAAACTTCACTCATATTCACTGACTCGTAGGAATTGGCGTATACTTCATTGACGTTACCATTAGTCGTAAACTTGGCGCTGTAAATGCCGCTATAAGGTTTTGTTGTCAAGACAGTTGCAGTTTCACCGTAGCGAATAGATGTTCCAGTCCATTTGCCAAAGTTACCAGATTCGAAGCCATCCTCAAAAACTGTTGGGGAAATAATCGGGTCAGAGGCTTGGGCTTGGAATAGTGCTACGGTGTAGCCGTTCATGTTTAGGGATTGGGAAGAACTAATTGTGCCAGTTTGCACCTTTGGTGTTAGCCAAGAAATGGTGTTGTCGATTTTTGTGAAGTTTATGGAGCCCTGAAGGCCGTTGAAGTACACTGTTCTCGCTTCATTGACATCGCATATGAGCAGAAAATACAGTTTTTGGCTGTGAGTCCAAGCGAACCCTGATATTTCGGAAGAGGAGGTCGTCAAAGTTGCTAGTTGGTCTCCAACGCTTAGACTGGTTCCCAACCATTGTTGGACATAATAGGGATACCAGGGCTTATTAGTATCGGAGTTCACCATGCCAAACCCGTTGCTACCCTGCTGATAGGAAGGATTAGATGAGAAAACATAGTAACAGTGATAGTTTATGCCTCTGAGAACGGACTCTCTAAGTATTAATGCAGTGTATACAGCTCCTGCCATTTGTTGATTTCTAGGGTCCGATCCATTCATCCATGCGTAGCTAAAATTGGATTCGGTGAATATTACGGGCAAGCTTTTTCCGCGCTTGCTGTACCATATAGAGCGTCCTTGGTCAAGGGTGTACCACAAGGGGCTTGAAGTTGTGAACATTTGATTTTGAGCATTATAGAAGGCTTGAGCATCTGTTCCTCCACTCTCTCCCAATCCGTATTTAGTGAAACCAATCCAATCAAGATTGTCGCCATACTTTACGTAGTAGTCAAGAAACTTCTTTTGAAGAAAAGCATTGTAGCCGATTAGAAGCCCAGAACTTGCGCTGCGCATGCCTCTCAAAATGGTGTTCACTAATTGCACAAAGTTGCTTATCAAGGTGGTTTCATAATAATTCCACCCGTAGTAAAAGTAGCCTTCGTTCATGACTTCATAGTACTTTACAGGCAACCCAAGACTTTTGAAGTGATTCACCCACTGAACACAGTATGCAGCGTAACTTGCTGGATAAGGAAGTTTAGTGTTGGGGTTGATAGCCATTCCCTTAGGAACTGTCGGCGGAGCTCCAGCAGTGGCAAAGTGACCAAAACAAATTAATGGCTGAGCGCCCGAGTTGAAAATGCTTCTGATGAGCAGGTCAACGCTCGCCCAGTTGAAGACTCCTGTCTTGCTTGATTCATACCACCATGTACACGGTTGAATGCGTACATCAAAAAGACGTACCAGTTTGAAGTTTGCAGCTTGAGCAAGTTGTTGCAGAGTGTTACTGCCACTGAATGCTTTCGATTCCCAGTCTACCATGAATCCTGGAGAGAGCTTATTGTAGCTGGTTGTTGTGTTGTAATTAACAGTTACACTAACAATGGTCGTTCCCCAAGCAGAACTTACAAAGATTGCAGAACTGATTACAGACAGCAAGAATAGTGCAGTGAGGAGACTTCTATGTGCTGGTTTTCGAGACTTGTAATTGTGCATTTGATGTTCCGTCCCCAAATTCAACATTCGGATATGCGCTACGGAATCAAATCTATTAAGGTTTTTTGAGTAGGGTTCTTTAGCGACTAGTTAACTGCCTTTGGCAACGGTGCGAATTCTGCATTGCAATTTGCAAACTAGAATTGACAAGAGTTCATGGAGGTCTTATGTCTATGACAGTTGTCCCAGCAAACTTGTCAAAGTACCTGCTGAATCTCTTGTCCTTGAGTCTAAGCCCGAAGAATAAGTCAAAAGGGAGAAATAAGAATATCTTGCCAATGTTTCTTACTCCCGAATGATCATAGGAAAGTCTTTGGCCGTCGGTTCTAACAACACTGAGTCCCACAATTCTTTTGCCCAGAGTTTGTCCTGCAAATCCTTCCAATAATGTGGAATATACCCAAAAAACGATGACGAAGATGGTGAGGTTAGGTATGTCGGGACGGAATCCAGCTCCAGTTGTAAAAGAAAGGAGCCCAGGAATGGCCGCGGTGGCTATGAAAAACGAGGCTACTAACGCAAAATCTGTCAAGTAGGCGTATGCTCTTTTCTTCAAGGTCGCAAGAGGAAGCGTGGAACCATTCTTGGCCAGACCGGCTTCTACCGCCCAGGTCTCTACATCTCTGATTAGTCTCATCGCGTTTTCACCTGTCTTGGTCAATGTGTACTTGCCGTTAGGTGTTTGTTCTATGAAGCCCGTGAGATTTCGGATGTGAAAACTCAATTTTCCTGTGTCCACATTGAGTGAGTTCAACAGATCAGTAAAAGAAAGCTCACCTTTTTCACTTAGGTTTAAGAGGATTGCCCTTCTCAATGGATGAGACATTACAGCGAGTATTCTTGAAATGTTCTCTTGATCAATGGCCAACTTCTTCAAGCCGTCGTATATCTATCCGATGGACAGAATTAACGTTTTCGTCTATTCTATAGACATCACAAGGGCAACCTTAGAACTGGGATGGTGCAGGAAAATCGGTTTGACTTGTCTGTTACCGTGGGGAGTCTGCAAAGCTTTCTACATAGGCAATAGCCTCTTGGCTTTCACGCACAACATACTTAATGTGTGGTATCACGTGGCACTTGACCCTGCTTAAGATGGCGCGCGGGGAATATTGTAGAATGTTCCCTAAGTCGAAGGCTTTGACGGAGAGGTTGAGTTGAACCATCATGTTGAGAGACAAAACTTCAGCATCAAGAATTTTCCATCTTCCTACAGGCATAAGTTGGACGATGAGAAACTGAAATTGCATTGACCTCACGATAATGAAGAGAATTGATTCTTTTGTCCATTGGTGAATCTCTTGGTAGATGTGTCTGTCATCGTTTCAACCTATTCTGAGAATAAGTTGAAATACGTTCGCGATTGCGTTGAATCCCTGAAGGGGCAGTCTGTCATGCCTTGTGAAATCATCTTAGCTCTAGACCCGAAGCCTGCTCTGGTTGATTTTTATCGGGCCAAATTTTCCAATGATGTGAGAATTGTCGTCAGCAGTCGTGTTGGGCTTTCTAATGCCAGAAATGCAGGTGTTAAGAGTGCGCGTGGGGAAATTGTTGCCTTTATCGATGATGACGCTGTAGCCGACGTGGATTGGATCAGAAATTTAGCTGATAACTACGCGGATCCGGAGGTTGTCGGAGTTGGAGGTTACATTGAGCCTGTATGGGACGGCGGCTGTCCGATTTGGTTTCCTGCAGAACTGAATTGGATTGTAGGCTGTTCTTACAAGGGTCTTCCTGAGCACAGGGCACCTGTTAGAAATCCGATAGGATGTAACATGTCCTTCAGGAGAAGCGTTTTTGATGTTGTGGGTTACTTCAGGCCGGATGTTGGTCGTTTTGGAAGAATGCTTCTGGCGGGTGAAGAACCGGAGCTTTCGATGAGGATTTTGACGAAGTTTCCCAAGTCAAGAATAATCTATGAGCCCAGCGCAGTGGTTTATCACAGGGTTCCCAGAGACCGAAGGAAACTGACGTATTTTGTGAGAAGATCTTTCTATCAAGGAATCTCCATAGCTCGCTTCATGCCTCGTGAAACGACCATTAGAGAAGGTTTGTCAAGTGAGAATGATTATCTGAAGTATTTGATCAAGGTGGCCGTTCCTTCAAAGGCGAAGGACGCCTACAAGTTGGAGAATCTGTCGCAACTGATTATCATGTCTCTCTCGACGAGTGCCGTATTGGTTGGTTTTCTCGTCGGCAAGCTTGTTCGTTAAATAGATGATTGTGGAACTAGAATAATGGTTGAAGTGGGTCGGAGCATGAGGATTTCGGGGTGCAACTAATGCTTAAAGTAGGTATCGTAGGCGGCGGTCACATTGTGAATCACAGACACATACCAGTATTTAAGAAGTTGAACGATGTTGAGGTTTACGCAGTATGTGACAAGGAAGAGAGTTTTGCCAAGAAAACTGCCGCGCAGTTTGGGATTGGAAAGTACTTCACTAGTCTTTCTGAAATGTTGAAAGAGCCGATTGATGTTGTGGACGTTTGCACGCCGCCCAGAACGCACTATTCTTTGGCGATTGAGGCTATGGAGGCGGGCTGTCATGTACTCTCTGAGAAACCTCTTGCGATGACCGTGCAAGAAGTCGATGAGATGATCAGCGTTTCGAAGCGGAAAAGCGTCAAGCTGTGCGTGGTGCACCAGAATCTATTCAATCCAGCGGTACGGAAGGCCCGGAAACTGGTTGAGAGCGGAGCAGTTGGAAAAATAATCAGTGTTGACGTAGGGACTTTTGTTCGGAAAGAGAATTACATGTGCATGAACGGAAAGCACTGGTGTCACACGCTGCCCGGCGGCATATTCTTTGAGATTCTTCCTCATCCTATTTATTTATTTCAGATCTTTGCGGAGGGCGGTTCTCCCTCATGCATTGTAGGGGAAAAGTTGACTGACTATGCTTGGATGAAAATGGATGAACTGCGTGTTTTGTTGAGGGCTGAGAATTGTGTAGGTTCCGCCGTTGCCTCATGCAATTCGCCTTATCACGGAGACAGTCTAAATGTGTTCGGGACAGAAATGGCGCTTCAGGTTGACCTTTGGGGAAGAAGCGTAATCAAGTATGGGCCTCGCACTGAAGAACCCTTTTCTGTCGGAAGAAACAACATGCGCGTAGCCTCTCAATTTCTAGGACTGATGGGAACCACCTTGTCAAACTCCTTTACAATGGGAGTGGGCGGTGTCAAGGTCAGTGCTCATTACGGCTTTATCTCGGAATTCATAAAGAGTGTGCAGGAAAACCGGGAGCCACCAGTCTCGCTGGAACAGGCTAGGGAAAACGTGAGAATTGTCGAAGAGATATGCGGGCTAATTGACCGCAGATGACAATCCGTTTGAAGGAAGACCCTCGATATGCCTAATCTACCTAGGATTTCACTCTATATTCTTGAAGCAATGGGCAGACTGAGGTGGGACAGGGAGAGACTTAAGGATTATCAGGAAAAGCGGCTAAGGGAAGTGGTGCAGTATGCATATGCCCATGTTCCTTTCTATCACAGATTCTTCAATATGGCGGGCGTTGCGCCTTCAGACATAAAATGTGTTGATGACTTGAGGAAGTTGCCCGTTGTTCGGAAGAGTGACATGAAGAAGGAGCCCTACCGTAATTTGATTTCAACAGAGTTTGCGCGTACGCCTTTGAAGGCTGAGAGAACCGGTGGTTCCACTGGTGAACCCTTCACTGTGTACATCAGAGGCAAGGAAGATGATTGGCGAAAGGCAATCTATCTGAGGGCAAATATCAGTTGTGGACAACGGCCAAGTGATAGTTGGGTGGCGGTGCTTGATGCTGAAAGAAGCAGTGATGCAGTTTATTTTCAACACGTTATCGGTGTTTTTGCTAAGAAGATTGTTCCTGTAACTTGGAGCCGAGAAAAGCAACTTGATGCCGTTGAAAAGCTCAAGCCTGAAGTCTTGGACGGTTTCCCCAGCGCACTTTGGCTTATGGCTAGAGAAATGGAATTGAAAGACAGAAAACTCATCAAACCAAGAATATTGTTTGGGTCAGGGGAGCTTACCACCGCATCTGAACGGAAATATTCGGAAAGGATCTTCGGTGCTCCCTACTATGATCAGTTCGGATGCACGGAAATCGACAGATCTGCCTGGCAGTGTCCAGAGAAAGAAGGGTACCATATCGACGTGGATTCTGTTATCATGCAGTTTGTTGATAAGAATGGAGATGACGTTGGAAATGGTGAACGTGGCGAGGTTGTTTATACTAGTCTTTTTAACCATGCTATGCCGTTCATCAGATACGGTACCAACGACGTCGGCGTTCGTCTGGATGGTAATTGCGCGTGTGGGAGAAATCTTCCCTTAATGAGCGTTGCAGAAGGCCGCAACAACTCATTCTTGGTTTTCCCAGATGGCCACATTGTTTCTCCGATGAGTTTCATTGAAACTTTGAAGGCTTTTGTTCTTGTTAAGGAGATTGAACAGTACAGGGTAGTTCAGGACAGGAAAGATATGGTTGAGATTCTTGTCAAGAAGGCGCACGAGGGAGTTGATGAAGAGCGTATTAGAGCTTGGTTGCTAACTAACATATTGCGGGATTTGCCTAAGGTCGAGAACGTGGACTTGTCCGGGGTAAAGTTTGAAGTGGAATTTGTTGATGACTTGCCCTCGACGCGTACAGGCAAGTTGAACGTTGTCACTTCAAAGGTAAATTCATTTAGCTGAATGTCGGGATGTGAAGCTTTGACCAATTTCCCAAGATTAATATGGTACTTGGCTAATGGGCAGCGGAGATTACGCTGGAATAAACAAAGACTTCAGTCATACCAAGAGAAACGGCTCAGGTCTGTCGTGAGGTATGCGTACGATTTCGTCCCCTTCTATCGTGAGAAGTTTCGGAAGGCTGGAATAACACCAAGCGATGTCAGATATTTAGAGGATTTGTCAAAGTTGCCTATTATAGAGAAGGGGGAGATGAAGCGTGAGAGCCCCCAGCGTTTAGTCTCGTCGGAATTTAGTCTAGCAATGTTGAAGGTGGTAAGGACAAGTGGTTCGGATGGTGAGCCTTTTCAAGTCTTCTTGAACCCTGCTGAAGATGACTGGCGTAAGGCAATCTACATGCGCGCAAACATTAGCTGTGGTCAGAAGCCTAGAGACAATTGGGTTGTTCTGACCTCTCCATACCACTTTACAGATACCACCAACCTTCAACGGAGGTTTGGTATTTTCGCCCAGACCTGCATTTCCGTATTTTCAAATGCTTCGGAGCAACTGAGGCTTGTAGGAGAGGCGCAGGCTGACGTGTTAGATGGATATTCTGGCTCAATATTCTTGCTCGCAAGAGAAGCTCAGAAGGAAGGGCTGAATTCGATTAGACCAAGAATGATTTTTGGAACGGCTGAACTTATTGATAGAGATTCGACCCGTTTGATCGAACGGGTTTTCGGTGCTCCCTATTACGATCAATTCGGATGTGCTGAACTTGACAGGACCGGCTGGCAATGCCCAAGCAGGACAGGTTACCACATGGATGTCGACAGCGTGATAACCCAATTTGTCGATGAAGACGGCGAAGACGTTTCAGTTGGTGAAAGAGGTGATGTTATCTACACTAGCCTCTTCAACTATTCGATGCCTCTTATCCGTTATGCCGTGGGCGATGTCGGTATCCCTTCAAATGAGACGTGCCCCTGTGGTCGCCAGCTGCCCCTTATGAAGGTTGTCGAAGGCCGAAAAACCTCATTTCTAGTTCTTGATGAGGGCAAGTTTTTGTCCCCCAACACTCTGAAAACTGTCATGGACATGTTCGAACTCTATGACAAAATTGACAAGTTCAGAATCATCCAGAAGCAAGTCGATTCTTTCAAAATCACAGTCGAACTTCGGGATAAACAGGCTAACCAGAAAGATTTCAGCCAAAAGCTCGTTAGGCATATCGTTAGAATGCTTGATAGACTCTTTCCTGGCTCAAGATTTGATGAAGGGTATTTTGAAGTTGAATTTGTCGACAAAATATTAGTTGATAGTAGCGGCAAGCATAAATCGATTTTCTCCGAAGTTTTGGCTTACTAGGGGCAAGTGTTCGCAAGAGAGATGTCTTAACGTGAGAATCCTTCAGTTCTATATGGGCTACTACACAGTTGATGGCGGCAGAATTTCTGCCTATGTTTGCAATATTGCTGAGCGTTTGGCAGACCGCATCATGTTAAGTTTAATGTTCCGAGTCCTGGGATTTGCCCAGTTCTTGATTTCTGGTTGGGGATCAGTGTATAACTGCTTTGAAGATGTGGCCCCAAACCCTGCTTAATTTATTAGTGTGGAAATGCGCTATTAAAGCGCGAAAATGTTGATCTTGGAAGCAAAGATTATGAAAATGTCAAGAGTTCTGGTGACAGGCGGAGCAGGGTTCATAGGAAGCCACCTCGTTGACAGACTCGTAGCGGAAGGAAGTCAAGTAACAGTCTTGGATAATTTTCAGATGGGCACCAAGGAAAATCTAGGCGGCTGCTTGACTAAGATCCGACTGGTCAAGGGGGACATCAGAGATCATGATCTGGTTGACAAAATAACGAAAGAATGCCGCCCAGATGTCATATACCATCTCGCAGCAAACGCTTCCGTTCCAAATTCCGTTCGGGATCCGAGATACAATTTTGAGACAAATGTGACCGGCACATTCAATTTGCTATACTCGCTGGTGGGACATAAGATTGAAAAGTTTGTTTTTGCTTCTTCAGCTGCCGTTTATGGAGAATCGACCAAAGCCGTGAAAGAAAGTGATCCCACAAATCCGGTTTCACCATATGGCGCTTCTAAGTTGTGTGGAGAAGCCCTTGGTTTTTCATTCAAGCAGACCTTTTCGATTCCATTTGTGGCTGCTCGGATATTCAACGTCTATGGTCCCAGGCTGTCTCACTACGTGATGTATGATTTCTACAAAAAGCTGAAAGAGAACCCTAGAATACTTAAGGTAATGGGTGACGGCAAGCAAGCGCGTCAATTCTGTTATGTAGACGATGCTGTTGACGCCCTGATGCTGATTGCTGGAAAAGGAGGAGGTATCTACAATGTCGCTGGGGCTGAGCCTATTTTGATAGAAAAGTTAGCTGAAATAGTGTCCTCAAAGATTGCCCCGAGGGCAGAGATTTCTTTTACAGGTAGTAGCTGGTCCGGAGACATCAAAAGCCTCTTGGCTGACATTAGCAAATTGAAAAGAATCGGATTTAGACCTAAAATGAGTCTAGAAAGAGGTTTAGAAATCTCGTTAAAATGGTTAGATGGCAATCGGGAATAATTCATCTGAAATACGGGTAGACTAGCCCGATATTTATGGATTTAAATAGAGGAGATATCATTGAAAATCATCCAAGTGACTCCGTTCTTATTACCATCCGAAGGCGGAACTCAACGGGCAGTAATAGATCTGTCAAAAGAACTTGTTGGATTAGGTCATAAAGTGTCAGTCTTTACGTATAACGTCTTGGACAAGCCTGAAATGGGTCCAATTTGCAGTTCTTCGATGAAATCACGCGAAGAGTTCAATCAAATTGATATTCAAAGATTCAGCTATTCTTATCTTGCATCAGCAGGACTAAAATTTTCTGCCTCGCTTTCTTTTAGCCTGCTGAGATCATTGGCAAAGAGAAAGGCAGATATTGTGCATTTTCAAGGTTTTTTCCACTTGCCAAACATCGTTCTTGGCTCGTTTTGCGGCAAAATCACAAACACCCCAACCGTTTTGACTACTCACGGCCTGCAAGAAGCAATGTTCGATTATTCTCATTCGAGAAATCATTTTGTGCGAATTTTGGCAGCCAGAACTATAAAATCTGTCTTGGAAAACATAGATAGTTTCATCGCACTCTCTCAACTTGACATGCAAGTTCTTAAAGACCTAGGTCTAGAGTCGTCAAAGATCTATTGTGTCCCTAACGGTGTTGACATAGACAAATTCAGTAACGTTAAGCTCACATTCGGAGTGCTGCAGAAATATGGTGTTCCCTCCACAGGACCTCTAGTGCTCTGCGTTTGCAGAATTTCAAGGAATAAGGGACTTTACTACTTGTTACAAGCGACCTCCAAACTGAAGAATATGATTGACAATCTTTCAGTTCTAATAGTTGGTCCGAGCCGGGATAAAGCATACAAGAACTGGTTGGTAGAGATGGCAATCAACCTGGGCGTGGCCGATATAGTTCATTTTCGGGAAAACGTTCCCGATGATGATTTGGTACGCCTGTACAGCCAAGCCGACCTTTTCGTACTTCCTTCTGAGCAGGAGACTCTTCCTCTTGTTGTGCTAGAGGCAATGGCCGCTGGCTGTCCTCTAATAGCGACTTCAGTTGGCGGAATTCCCGATATTGTTGTCAACGGAGAGAATGGAATGCTAATTGACCCGGGGAACGTGGAAGAAATCGTTGAAGGCGTATCAATGCTTCTAAGCGACGATAGTCTGAGAAAGAGGTTGGCTGAGCAAGGAAGAAGAACGGCAAGAGATTGCTCTTGGAAGAATATTGCACTGAGAACTGTAGATGTCTATTCGAAGAGTCTTTCAGGCTGAATGAAACTGCACCCAAGTAATTGAAAGAACACTGTGAGTTGAGTGTCAGTCGCGTTTCAAACATGATGTTGTGTTTTTCTCTCCTGACTGGGGTATGTTTTAACTCGTTTGATAGCATAAAGATAACATTGGAGATTGCGAAATGCCTCATGTTTCAGTGATCGTGATAACCAAGAACAATGCGGACACCATCGAAGAATGCATAAAGACCTTGCTCACTCAAACCCTGCCTCACACAGAATATGAACTCATCTTTGTTGATGGTTGCAGTTCTGACGGGACTGATGACAAAATAGAAAAATACGCCTCCCAGTATGGATTCATAAGCATACTCCATGAAAATTATGGCAAGATGGGATACGCAAGAAATCTTGGAATAGGACAGTCGAGAGGCAATGTTATTGTATTTACCGACGGCGATGCACTTCTGCCCAAAGAATGGCTGGAGAACATTGTTAAATGTCTAATGAATGGCAATTTAGACGCCGTTGGTGGGCTGGATATTCTGGTCTCAGAAAGCAAAGGAGATGCGATCCTAGATACGTGGAGAAGGTCGACAAAAATGAACGGTATCAAAGCAATTCCATGCATAAAAACCGTGAACCTTGCCATAAGGAAAAGCTCCATATTTGCCTGCGACGGTTTTGACGCAAACCTCAGCCATTGGGATGAAACCGAGCTTTTATCGAGACTCATCGCGAAAAAGAAGACCACTCGAATACTTTATGATCCAGATATTTTTGTCTATCACAAGCGGCAAAGATCATTACATCTTGCTTCTAGACTAAAGAAGATATTCAGAAAGAGTCTCACTGGGACTTCTGTCCTTATGCGAGGCTACGTAATCAAAGTTGCTTTGGCGAATCCCAGCTCTACAGTCGGATTGAGTTTCCTTTTTGTGCCATTTTGTCTCCTAATCATCCCACTGATACTCCTTTCTGTAGCCATTGGCTACTTTGCCGAGTTCCTAATTCTTTGTCTACTTTCCTATCTTGCAATACCATTGACCTATTCGGTCATCGCTTATAAAAAGGCCAAGACATTCTCTTCGAGTGTTCCTTTCCTGCTCATGCTTGACATTGCAATGCGATTTGCAGGGACGTTCCTAGGGTTGATCCGATGGTTGGTTTCATCCAAGAATCGGTCAACGAATTTAGTTCAGATGAACAAGAGAAGAGATTCGCATTAGTTTCATTTGGACGCTACAGATATTGTCAACAAATGATGGAGCCATTGAAGAATATGCAAATTTGCCACTTCGCTCAAACGTGCTTAGTATTGATACAACCCTTAACGGTAGGTGCTATTACTTGTGCGAAACCGACTCAACTTGCGTTCAAAAAATGATTGAAGAACTAATGAATAAGCAACTCGCGTTCGCATGAAGTCTAATTAGACACAATGTCCTGTTCCAATCATGTCCAAAGGTTCTTTGATCTAGCGTAGGTGGTTTGTTGCCATGTTCCTCATGAGAAGGAAGGAAAGTAGACTTCCTCAGAAAGCCCTGTTCCCCCTCTTCTTCATTCAAGTGGCAATTCTGGTTGGAATATTCCTAAGTTCAAGGACTTCTTACTTGTGGTTCTGGGCAGTTATTTCATTTATTCCAGCCCTAATAATCTGTCTCTTCTCTTCTAAAAGGTTTGTCTTAGTGTCTCTCTTCGTTCTTTTCATATCTCAGCAGGCAATTATCTTTTCAGCCAATCCATCTTGGGGGATCGCATTTGGTTCTGATCCGATCAATGACTTTCACACAGCCTCAGTGATGTCTGAAAGTGCTCACTTTAGTCTCGGAAGCTTGGGCTATACGCAAAGAACGTCTTACAGTTACTATCCCATTCTCCATCTTTTTTCTGTTATTTTCGCCTCTCTATCAGGTTTCTCTCTTATCTACGTCGCCCTGTACTTAGTCCCAATACTCAATGCATTCCTAACGACTTTTTCATTATATAAGCTGAATTACGAGCTGTTTGGACTCGAGGGAACAGTAAGGAATTTAGCCACTCTCTTGTTCGAGATGAGCTTTTACTACTCGTTGTTTGACTCGCAGTTTGTTAGAGAGGCCTTTGCTTTTCCTATAGTACTTCTAGCTCTTTGGATTTTGGTGAGAAGTGCCAAAAAACCATCCAACGCTTACTCTGCCATCGCTGTTTTACTCATTGGCGTAATAGTTCTTTCTCACCAAGTGAGTTCTTATGTCTTTTTCCTGTTATTGGCACTGTTAACAATATGTTTCAATGTGTTCCATCACAACAATCGCCTCAACAGAATGCTTCTGCTTGCTGGCGTGTTAATCGGAGCATACACAAGTTTCGTTGCGCTGGCTTTTTCAGCCTCAACTTTGACCTACGTATTCCAAGGCCTTGAAGCAATTTTCGTAAGAGGAGGATCATACACAATACTGAAAACCTACTCGGCTTCTTCACTGTATCTTTCTTACGCATATTATGTTGTACTCTCCATCTCCGTAGCTATAGGTGGACTGAAGATTATGCGAACCAAAAAGAAAAATTGGGTCTCTTTCACTATGTTAGGGTTTTTCACGTTCGCTTTTGTCCTGTGCGTTCTTTTGAGGCTCTCGACCTCGGCGGATCCGTGGAGTTACACTTATTACTCGGCCCTTCGGGGAACAATTTGGGCATTCATTGGAATTTCCGTGCTTGCGGCAATGGGTCTCGTTAGTATAACAAGAATGCCGTTTTTCAAGGGCAAAGGGTTCCTCGTTCTGGTCCTAATAGTGTGCATTCTCGCGGCTGGCAAAATTTCACAATACCCCACGTTCATTACTGATTCATCAACGTTGCCACTGACCCATCCAGGCTACATTGCGGCACTTTGGCTCAGATCCACCACAACGCACGGCGAAAACATGCTCGTTGCGGATTACAGAGTAGACAATAATGCGTTTGAATCATCAAGAAGCATGGCTCCTTACGCGTATCTGAAAGAATACTTTCTCGATGAGTCGAAAGGAGTTACATTCGCGAATTTTAACGGATATGTTCCTTTTGTGGCAGGGTATTTTGATCAGTATAGGAACTCCACTAGAATTCAGATTATCTACAGCAACGGCAACGTTGAGATTGGCAAGACGAGCTGATAGTTGCGATCCCAGATTGCTACAGGGGTGTGCGGCTGAATTGGCTCGCTTGCAAAGGACACATCTGATTACCCAGATAGTTGCAGTAAAGCAACAGTATAACCATGAGTTAAGAAAAGCTGACTAGATAGTACGCTAGCACTCTGCAATCCGGGACTGTCGTAGGCTACTGTGCTGTCAACGTACCGTATTTTGAATGTTCCTGAAACACCTTCAAACGTGAGCGATCGGTTTTCTATTGTCTTGGATACAACTAATACATTTAGCTTTCCATCATGAATCCACCCTAAAGTTCTAATGTCTTCTGAGGAACAACTTGTTCTAACGAGGTTGTCTCCGGTTGACAAGTTTCCTCCGATTAGTTCTTGAACAAGGTATGGAAGCCATGGTTGATCATTATCCTCGTTTATCATGCCAAAACCCCATCCAGTTCCAAGATGCTGTTGCCAGGATTTTCTGCTGCAAAGTTCAAAGTACACGTTGTAGTTAAGCCCTTTCAAAATGGCCATTCTGAGAACGAGTGCAAGCCAGACTGCACCCCCCATCTGTTGTATTTTGGGATCAGTACCGTTCTGCCATGCACTGTTAAAGTTACTTTCTGAGTTGATTATTGGAATCCATTTCTGTCTGGCATTGTACCACATGCGACGTGCATCAACTACGCCGTAAAAACTTCCTGAGTTTTCAAACATATATGTTTCAGCACGTCCAAACATGACCGTGTCGTTATACTGATCGACTGTTCCAGCATCATATTTGTGGAAATCCAGGAAATCCACGTTTTCTCCTTTCTTCAGCCAATAATCAAACACGTTCCTCATCGTTATTGAATCCTGACTCAAACGCAATCCAGGGTTTGTGGCGCGCATGCTTTTTGCTACAGCATTCCACAGTCTCACGTAGTTTGCCAACTTTGTCATGTTTGCTGCGTTCCATCCGAAATAGAAATAGGGTTCATTCATGATCTGGTAGTATCTGACAGGCATTTTTGTGCTCAGGAAGTGTTTCACCCACTCAGTTGCGTAGATTGAATAGTCCTCTGGGTATGGCAAGCTTGTGTTTCGGTCAACTGCCATGCCTGGCGGTATATAATTCTGAATATTGTCTCTTGCGTATCCTAGACAGAAGAGTGGTTCGGCGCCGACTTCAAAAATTGTCTGAACCAAGGTGTCAACATTTGTCCAGTTCCATGTACCCGTCTTGGTGGTCTCATTCCAATAGGTGAGGGGCATCAAGCTAGGCGTCGTGGGTCTGAAATCGAAAATTCTGATGAGTTTGAAACCTGCATTTTGAGCCTGTTGCCTCAGTACAGGATTGTTCATGAAATCCACCCAGCGTTCCCAGTCCAACATGAACCCGAGAGACAAGTTATTTGATCCTGTTATCTCGTCGAGATTTACGGTTACGGTTACCTTGGGAGTATAATTGATTGATCCGTAACTTTGGATCAGTGGGTTTGATGAACTGAGGGCTATTGAGCTCATGGAGACCAGTGCAGACGCAATTAAAATAACCGCCATTATAGGCTTTCTGGAAACTGGCATCGTGATAAAGTCCGCCTACTGAAATGCTCGGGTTGTGTAGTATATCGCACGACACATTATATAATAAAGATTGCTCTTCACCTGTTTAACAATAAAACAGCAGGCTTGCCGTAGAAAATCTAGCTCAGCGTTACAGTAACAATCTTCTATAAGTGAACTATCAAAAGGTTTATTCATTGGCAGGTTCACGGTGAATTCCTGAGAGCGACAGTTGAGATCTTGCTATGGTGAGTTCAGCTGATATGCCGGGAAGAATAGGACGGTCTATGAATGATTAAAGGTTCAACCACGAAAATAGTCGGTGTTGTTTTCTTAGTATTGCTTGTAACCAGTACTGTGCTTTTCATTGATACCGCAGGTGGGCTGGGGGGTCCCCTGTATCTCAAGTGGACGAAATATCTAGGCACAAAAGCTGGAACATATATAGCTCCGCTTGCCGCAGACCTCAACGGTGACGGAAAAATGGAAATAGTGGTCGTGGGCGGAACTGCTGACTACGGTTCAGACGGTACCGTGACAGTGCTGGATGGAGCAACAGGGAAAATCCTATGGCAAGTCTCGCCAGGAGGCATAGGAATGCACACCCCATTTGAGATTGCGGATTTGAACGGAGATGGCAAAAAAGAAATCGTCATCGAATCTAATTTAGGTGCCATGGCTTTATTTGGCAACAATGGAAGCCTCTATTGGCTCAACACAGATGCAAATGCTGGAGAAAACTATCCTGCTGTCGCAGACGTTGACGGTGATGGACATCCAGAGGTTTTTGTGTGTCGAGGTTATGGTCCATATAGCGGATACGACTACATAACCGAGCTGAGTTACAATGGCACTATTTTGAATCAGGCTTGGAACTGGCATCCCTGTTGGGGTGGTCTGTCAATAGTTGACCCCAACAATGACGGTAACTTTATTTTGCTTGAAGGAGACAGAAGCTCCAACTACAATCCTGCCGAGGATCCATACAAGTATGGCGGTATGGGCGTGCGTGCTCTCGACGCACGTACATTGAAGCCTCTCTGGAACGATTCTGACATATTATCCAGCAGTCACGCTCCCATGCTTGCCGATGTGAACAAAGACGGGAAACTAGAGGTCATTGCTGCGTGGCAGTCGAGTGGTCTGGTTGTCCTCAGCGCTACTACTGGTGCAGTGGATACGACGGGAGGGATATATAGAAAACAGGCAAACGTGAACATGTCTTTCCATTCCCAGCCAACTGTCGGCACCTTTGATACCAGCCGTGATGTTGAGATCATAGATGGCGAAGCATCCAACCCTAAAATCTTTGATCTTTACACTTGGAAATTGAGGGCAACTCTGCCGTTTGTAACCCAAGAACCCCCGAAGGCTGGCTATGTGACAGGGATACAGGATGGCCTGCCAGATATAATTGCAGTAACGATGTCCACTCCAAACGCGTACATATTCCATTATAATGGCACCAGAAGCCAATATGATCTGATTCAGACTCTCTCGTACGACCCAAAAGCTCCGTCAGGGCTTCTTTACGCCAATGCTTTCTCATTGGTGCAAGATGTCGATGGCGATGGCCTGAATGAGCTCGTCCTAACCAGCTCGAATGGCTACGTGTATTGCTATGACACGCCCGCCCCTGCGACAACCCCGCCAACGCTCAGCAGTTCCCAATTCTATAGCGAACTCAGAGGTGGAGTTGCTCAATACGTTCCTCCCCTTGGCCCACTTTCCCCGCAAATCGTTGGGCAGTCTCCTTCGGACGGCGCAACGAATGTTCAGATCACAATTTCCCAATTAGGTTTTACTCTGAAAGACTTCCAAGGAAATTCCATCAACTACACTGTAACAACTAGTCCCTACATTGGATCATCTAGTGGCATCAACGTGCTGCCTGGACAATACTCTGTTTCTATAAATAACCTCCAATACGGAACCACATATTACTGGACCGTGACAGCCACAGACAGGCAAAATACGAACACGCAGACGTACTCTTTCACAACAGCGGCTCCACCACCTGCAACGCCTTGGTGGAACGCGAATTGGCTGTACAGAAGGAAGATAACAATCAAAGCCACAGCCATAAACTCAGGCCAGACGAATTTCCCCCTGCTAATAGATATCACTGACACCAATTTTACATCGCTGGCTCAACCAAGTGGCATCGATTTTGTCTTTGCAGACGCGACCCAAAAGAAACTCAATCACGAAGTAGAATACTACAATAGTTCCTCGGGTCATTTAATTGCCTGGGTCAGCATACCCTTCTTGTCTTCCGTTCAGAACACTGTTCTTTACCTCTACTACGGCAATCCTGTAGCAATAGATCAGCAGAATCCTTCTGCTGTGTGGGATCAGAACTTTACGATGGTTCAACACATGAACCAGGGCAATGGAACAAACTTTGATTCCACGAGTAATGGGAACAACGGGACGCCATCTAGCACTGGGGTAGTGGGAGCAACAGGGGAGATTGACGGAGCCGAAAGCTTCGATGGAAAGGTTGGCTATGTTTTAATCCCAGACAGCCCCACGCTTGCAGGTTACAGTCAAGGCTTCACCGCCAGTTTTTGGACAGAATTCAATGATGTTTCCCGCAGACAAACTCTGCTTAGCAAATTCAACCAGTCGTCCACAACTTCAAGATCATGGTTCATAGAATTCTCCCCGACCAATGGTCTTGGGCTTTTTGCATCATCAGACGGAGCAACCTACGCAGAGTGGCACACACCGTCGTTCAAGCCAGCCGTTGGTGTTTGGTATCACATAACAATCGTGTGGAAAACAAATTCTGTACCTCAGTTTTACGTAAATGATCAGCAATTGTCGGTCTTAGGTTCGTCAAAGATCTCACAGATATTCAGCAATGTAGGAATTCCACTTGCAATTGGAACAAGCACTTACACATCAGGGCGACAGTTCAACGGGACCATTGACGAAATCAGATTGTCGAACATCCCCAGGAGTCCAGGATGGATTCAGACCTGCTACAATATTGAAGCAGACGCCACAGCAATATACACTCTTAGTGCACAAGAGACTTTCGCAGCAGCCGGCCTTGCTCTAGCAAACCCATCGCCATCCGATGGAGCCATAGGCGTAGGCTTCAATCCTGTCCTCACGATAGCCGCGAATGATTACCAAGGAAACCTCATGAACATCACTTTCCGCTCAAACGCGACTGGCTCATGGAAGGATCTGGGAACATACACCAACGTTGGAAACGGCGTATACACTCTATCTGTTACGAACATGAACAATTATGGCACCACTTATTACTGGGGTGTTTACGCAACTGATGGAACTTACTTCTCAAACGTTACATACAGTTTCACCACGAAAACGCTTGCTTTGAACTGGTGGGACTCAAACTGGGAATTCCGGAGGAAGATAACGATTGATCACACCAAGGTTCAAGCTAGTCAGAGTAATTTCCCACTTCTAGTAGACCTGACTGACAACGTACTACCGAGCAAGGCACAACCAAACGGCAACGACTTCGTCTTTGTAAACTCAAACGGAACAAAACTCGATCATGAGATCGAAAACTTTGACAACGTGAGTGGCCACCTGACTGCTTGGGTCAGAATATCTTTCTTATCCTCAACTCAGGACACCGTTCTTTATCTTTACTACGGCAATCCTCTGGCAGCTAACGAACAAAATGCCACAGGCGTATGGGATTCTAACTACAAAATGGTCCAGCACTTGGGACAAGTAAGTTCAATTGTGAAAGACTCAACAAGCAATGGCTACAATGCCAATGTAACAGGTGGTGTGACGAAGACCTCGCTGGGTCAGATCGACGGAGCAGTTGCCTTCGACGGTTCCAGTGGAGACTTGCAGTCAAACATCACCGCATTTGGCCAAAAAGAGATCATGGTTGAATCTTGGGTCTATATAACTAGCATTCCATCTACACCCCAGTTTGCCAAGACGCACATGTATGGGCGAACACTACCAGCCCCGCTTTACTGGTATGGAATGTGGATGGGCGTGTCAAACACTTCTCCGTTGACCAACTTTGCGATGACTATAAGACTCTACAATCCTAGCGGATCGGGTTCAATCATCAGCTACTCGTACGGAGTATCCCTCCTTGATCAATGGGTCCACATTGCATTTGGTTTCAGCGAGATCACCAACAAGACCTATTTCTACGTAAACGGTTTTCTCGCGAAGTCCGACAATATTACAAGTCCGCTTAACTCAGGTTTCATCACGCCACTGGATGATTCGCTCGTCAAAGGATTCAGTTTAGGCTCTAACATCATGGGAACAGAATTTGTGAAAATGATGGGCGACGAAATTCGAATCTCGAATTCGATACGCTCTCCGAGCTGGATCATCACCAACTATAACAACCAGAACAATCAATCAAGTTTTTACGCACTAGGAGCCGAGGAATTATCGCCATAGCCAGCAGACCAATTTCTCACCCAAATCCTCTAGTCACAACGTTCATTCATTCTGACACAACCTAAAGCAAAAGAGCACGATTCCAAGAAGCCTAAAACTGTCTATTCGTCGTGATGTCCCGCCTAATATGTCTGCGTGACAAACCCTTCTCTTCACAGATTTCTCCCTGCGAATAGAACAATCTTACATAATTCTTTTATGAGGGGCTTAGCTCACGAGTTAGACTTGATGCCCATCCCAGATTTGCATATTATCGGAGGGTATGAAAACGCAGATTAAACGTTTGTTTATGATGGGTCAGCCGTCTTTCTAATAGCGCGCGCTCGTCTTAAGTGTAACCGCGTTAAGTATATTATTTACCCCCCAGATAAATAGCCGGAATGCTGGAACTTTATGTTCTTTAAGAGTAAAGTGTGGAGACGATTACTGATTGGATAATAATGTGCTGGTCACTGATGCGGAAACCCGGATGGCGATCTGGATCATGAAGTCGTTAGCTAAGAGGCAGATAAGAGTTGTCTGTGCCTCAGATACTCCATGGGCGGCTTCATTTTTTTCGAGATATTGTGGCGGAAAGGTCCTTTATCCCTCTTACGGGGAAAACGCTAATCGGTTCATCACTGCACTTCAAGCAATTGTAAGGAAGAGAAAATTTGACACTTTGATTCCTTCAACTGATCCGGTCTTGTTAGCCATCTCAGAGAACAGGGAGCAACTCAGACGGTACGTCAATCTGCCGTTTCCAAGCCATGAATCAGTTTTGAAGGCACTGGACAAATCCCTTACAATTCAGACCGCCATTGAGAATGATGTACCTATTCCAAGAACATACTTTGTAAAGAATGATAAAGATCTGCTGAGCGTATCAAAGGTCATAAAATATCCAGTTGCTGTCAAACCCAGGTTTTCTCATGCACGACAAAATGGTCGCATGCTCATGCGGAGATCCACATACGCAAGCAATCGTCCTCAGCTAATTAGGGCCTACCGGATGATTCACAAGGATTTTCCTTATCCACTTGTTCAGGAATACGTCCATGGCCAGAACTACTCTGTAGCCGTGTTGTTCAATCACGGGAACTTAGTGGCGGCATGCTGCATAAAAGTCTACAGAGGTACACCTGTAACCGGCGGGACGAGTGTTCTGAGAGAGAGTGTGCCCCTAGATCCTGTGATGCTTCAACACTCTACCCGTCTACTTAAGGCTCTGGACTGGCATGGAATTGCTGAGGTGGAGTTCAAACTGGATTCGCAAGATCTACAGCCAAAACTAATGGAGATTAATGCTCGATTCTGGGCTTCTCTGGATGTTGCGATAAAAAGTGGTGTTGATTTTCCGTATATGCTATATTGTCTCAGTTTGGACGGAAAGGTAAAACCTGCTTTCAACTATAGAACAGGAGTGAAGAGTCGCTGGCTTATGGGTGATATGCAATATCTGATGACCATATTATCGGGATGGCAGAGAATCAAAGGTGTTCCCAGACCGAGTAGAAGTCAAGTTCTGCGTGATTTCCTCAGGTTCTACGAACCTGACATACATTATGACCTAGTGGATTTAGACGATCCTCTTCCTTTCTTTCCTGCAGAGATAACTCATCTACTGCGCATTGCACGGGCACGCAAGCGTTTGTAACAGTGCGCACTATTCATGTGTGATAGGTGTTTGAGCGCGCGCAGAGTAACTTGTTACACTTTACCATTCTTTCAACACAGGCACAAGGAAGTCCAAAATTGATAATTGTTACAAACGGGTCATGGAAAAAAAAATTCCCTGTGGCAATTGTGATACGCTGTGGGGGTCCTAATAGATGGGGATTTTGTTCAGTTGTTTAAGAATCGCTTCTAGAGAGCTGAGGAATCGAGCAATATCTTCTTCAGACAAGACGCCCATGTTTGCGACTCGGAGGATTTTTCCTTCGAGTCTTCCTTGACCCGCATACACGACGAATCCCTTCTTTCTAAGTCTATCATGTAATGTTTTGTAGGTTATGTTCCTCGGCATTATTACAGAAGTCAATGAATTACACATGGATTTTGGGGGGAGGAAAAACCTGAACCCTAATCCCTTTAAACCTTCTCGAATTTTCTCTGCGGCTGAAGCATATCTCTTCCGTCTGTTCGCTATGCCTTCCTCGAGTAACAGATCTAATGCAATGTCCAACGCATAGAACGCCTGCACAGGCGGAGTGAAGGGGGTACCCGATCTCTCGCCTAATCCTTCCTCATGAGCGTATTGATCGTAGAGGTTCAAATACGAGGTCTTCGGAGGGAAGCTCCTGAGCTTTTCAAGCTCCCCTTTTTCTGCGCAGACGAATGATAATCCGGGGATACTTTCAATGCACTTGTTTGGGCTTCCGATGCAGAATTGTATGGCATCTCTGGCCACGTCAAGTTCTTCAGCTCCAACACTGCTGATCGCGTCCACGATGAAGACTTTTTTGTTCTCGGAAACAAGCTTTCCAACGCAGCTTACGTCATTAAGAATTCCCAGGCTCGTCTCATTGTGGACCATTGCGACGTATTTTATCTTCGGGTCATCTCTGAGGATTCGGTCAAGCTCATCTTCTTCTATTCTCTGTCCCCACTCATGTTTCAAAACGTGGACGTCGATGTTATGGATGTTCGCTATGGTTTCTATCTTCTCGCCATAATAGCCGTTACTAAGCACTAGCAACCTTCCTGTTCTTACGACGGAGGAGATGACCGATTCGAGGGAAGCTGTTCCAGATCCGCCAAAGACTACTGTCGTGTGTTGATGGTCGCCTTTGAAAACTGTGGTCAATTTCTTGCGTATTCTGGCCAAGAGCTCTGTGAATTCAATCTCTCTGTGGCAGATGTCCGGTTGCAATAACGCCTTTCTTACTTCATCAGAGATCATAACAGGACCAGGGTTAAGCAGAATCAGTCTTTTCATTTGCAACGTCTATCGCCGGCTCTGTCTTGACATTCTTTTGCCAGTATAAATGCTTGTTTGCCCCATAAGGATGGAGAATATGTGTCAAATGGACATATTCATGCGCCTGAGCTATCCCTAATTAGGATGCGAGGAGATTTGATTAGTGAGATATTGGGCAAGGATTGACGAATGGATCACGTTACGCACCTCGTGATGGCATACAAGTTGTTGAAGTCGTGCGGGTGTCACCCTGGATCAAGTATATACTCCGTGCTGCCTGCATTAGATAGGGAGCCACCCCATTTTCACAGAGTCTACGCTCACATTATCTCCAATTTTCCCAAGATGCTGATGACCTCCACGCGAATTTTCTGCAACCATTGGCCGTCGGATTTGCCTGTGGATACGAAATCGTATGAATACGATAGAATCAGTGTCGACCATGAATACTACTTGAGCATGGTCAGGGAAGCATCGGTCCTAGTCAATGACGATTCTATTCTGGAGCTAAATCAGAACCTAGTAGGGGGCGGCTTAGCCTTGTTGTCTCATCTTTACTTTGACACCTACAATAATCCTGTTCAAGCTTTTCTACCAGATTCGGTTTATCCCTCCGGCCAATGGAATTTCTGGAAGAATGTTGATTACATGTTATTCAGAACGAAATTTTACACAGAAAAAGCATCTTTGACTTTTCGGAAAGCAGTGTTGAGCAGCGATTTGTGGAATGTCAAAATTGACCCCTTCAGAATGATTAAGGCTATGATAATCCGGCTGGGAGATATGAGTCAACCTGTTATAGATTACGAAGTCGTTGACTCGAAAATCAGCGAGTATTTGGGTTTTCTGGGATACAGCAAGTATGAAAGAGTCGACAGAGAGTTGCAGTTCTGCAAAGAAGTGGAAAAAACGATTGAAGCGTTGATTTGCGAGTCTATCAGGAAAGCTTAGAATTCTTGTGTATCGCAGTGGCAGGAGGCAACGTATCCTCTTTTGCTTAAATAAGCGTTTAAGAGCATGCTCCGCTTTATTTGAAGCTATTATGAAATTCGGCGGGTTACTGTGATGAGAGCGGTCGAATTCTGTAATACTCTCAAGCATCAACGATTCAATTTCTTCGTGGGTGTGCCTGACACTATACTAAAGGGCGTGATCGAAGTTCTGTCAGCTGATTCGGAGATTCGTTACATTGGCGCAACAAGAGAAGAAGAAGCCATCGGAATAGCTGTTGGAGCGTCTTTGGGCGGTCAGCAGCCTGTTGTCCTCATGCAGAATTCGGGCCTCGGCAACTCAATAGGCGCGTTGGCTTCCCTGCCCTTGCTTTACAAGATTCCGTTGCTTCTGCTGATTTCGTGGAGAGGATACCAGAGAAAGGATGCTCCTGAACACTTTGTGATGGGAAAATGCACCGTTAATCTGCTGAAAGACATTGGAATAACAGCTGAGACCCTAACAAACAGGAACTATGATGAAGCGATTACAAGAGCCGCCAGAATTATTCAGGAACGGCAAGTTCCGGCGGCGATCCTAATCAAGGAAGGGGTGATCTCATGAAGGGATACGACGCGATAGTAAGAATTATGAGGGCCTTGAAAGGAGATGAACTAGTCGTGTCCGCGAACGGTATGATCAGCAGAGAACTCTTCGCTGTGAGGGACAGTCCAAACAATTTCTACATGCTTGGATCTATGGGGCTGGCCTCCTCGATCGGCCTAGGGTTGGCATTGGCTCTTCCTGATAGGAAGATAGTTGTGCTGGATGGTGACGGCAACCTCTTGATGAATATGGGATCGCTTGCCACGACAGGGGACTTGTCCCCTACAAACTTGGTTCATGTAGTTCTGGATAATGAGTCTTATGTTTCAACCGGGGGGCAGCCTACGGCCTGCAGAACAGTGGAGTTGGAAAAGGTGGCAAGGTCTTGCGGTTTCAAGCTCTCCAAGAAAATCAAAGATGCTGAACTGTTAGAGGCAAACATGGGGGAGTTGCTGCGCACAGACGGCCCTGCATTTGTGTTAGTCAAGGTAGAATCGTTTTGGAAGCAAGCACCGAGAGTTTCCCACAAACCAGAAGTCATAAAGAGGCGATTTAGAGATTCTGTAAAAACTTCTGTTGCAAGACAAAGGCGAAAATGTGGAGCACGGTTATGATACCGATAGTTTTGGTCTGCCTAGACGGTGTTTCTCGGGAGTACGTTCGTTCTTCAAGCATGCCCAGCTTGAGGCGAGTTGAACGGAATGGAACCTCAGCAACATGCAGAGCGATGATTCCAACGATCAAAAACGTCAACAATGCCTCTATTCTAGGCGGCTCCGTCTACGTTTACGTTCAAAAAGATGTGTACAAGGCGTTGAGCTACCCTTCTTAACGAATTGCAAAGTGAAAATGTATGACAACTCCTCAACAGGGATATTCTTGAAGCCCTGCTAGCAAACATCTGAGTCCTGCTCCAGGGTGTGTTGTGTGCTTTGCGTTCGCGCGTATAATTGCGTCTTTAATCTGGAGTTCGAATAGGCAAAGTTTGAATATGCGTGTCAAGGATAACCGCTTAGGTTCAGATAGGATCTTGGAAAACGAGGCCAAAAACAGTGCATTTGACTGATCAAGCCGAAAGGCCTGGAATAGACATGGTGAAGCTGCTCGGTAGGAGAATCTCGTTTGTTCAGGCTCTAGGCCATTTTTTTGAATTGAGGAAAAACCTTGGGATGAATGAGAGCGAATTAAGGAGCTATCAAAACAGCAGGTTACGGAGATTAATTTTTCATGCTTATCAGACAGTCCCTTTCTACAGGGAACTATTTGACAAGCACATGATTAGTCCTGACAGCATACGAAGTGTGTCTGACCTGAACACGTTGCCCATCATAGACAAGAATATTCTTGGAAAGGTTCCTTTTTGTCAAAAAGTATCTCGAGCCTTCATCGAGAAGCCTCTGGAAAAATACCTCACCGGAGGCTCAACTGGAGAACCCTTCACGCTATATTTATCAAAGGAGGAAAAAAACAGGCGGAGGGCACATTCGTTCAGAATAAAGGTCCTTCACGACTGCAACGTTTTTGATAAGACCGCCACCGTAATGGGGCTATCAGGCAGAGTGAGAGCTCGACGGATCAATAGATTGGGGCTTCTTGGAAAGATCGAAGTGCCTTTTGACTGTTCCATGTCCGACCAAGTGAAAATCGTAGTGAAGGAAAAACCCGAGATACTTGAAGGTTATCCATCCAGACTGTATTTAATTGCCAAATATGTGGAGGAGAACCGTGTTAAGATAAAAGCTCCAAAGGCAATATTTGCGGACTCCGAAACATTGCTTCCTAGTATGCGAAAGACCATTGAAGAAGCTTTTGGGGTGAAGGTGACAAACGTCTATGACTCTTATGAACTTGGATTCACAGCCTGGGAATGCAGAGAACACAACGGAATGCACGTTGATTCCGACTCTCAAATTGTTCAAATAACGAAGGACAACATGGAGTTAGAGGATGGGCAACGTGGCGATATTGTCGTAACAGACTTGGAGAATTACGTCATGCCTTTGATAAGGTACAACATTGGGGACATCGGCATCAAATCGAACAGAAAGTGTGACTGTGGAATAGTTTTTCCGTTGCTTGAAAGCGTGCTGGGAAGAAGTTGGGATTTCCTGCTTTCCCCCATGGGAGAGGAGATCGCTCCACTCCTTGTAGAGCAATTTGTGAGAAAACATAAAGGCGTATTGGAGTACCAAATTGTGCAAAACTCCAGAGAGACTCTGAACGCCGAGATAGTCGTCTCAAAAGACTATGACTATAATACGGATGCTCAGATACAACGGCAGCTCAAAGAGCTGTATGACTTTAAAGAAATAGTCATTCATCACCCGCCCTACATCAAAAGAACCAAAACTGGGAAACTAAGGTGTGTTGTTCGCAATTTTTAGGACCGCGATCAGACGATGCAGGAGTTTATGAGAGTTGTGCTATAGAAGTCAAAAGGAAGTTGGTTGTATATTGAGGAAGTCCGTTTCCGTTGTGATACTTGTACTGTTTCTATTGGAGATTTCGCTTTGAGTCTTCAAGGGTCGAGGCAACGTCGCACGCGCTGAAGAATTTTGCAATGTTGAAAGAATGGCAAAGTGTAAAAAGTGCCATTGCGAGCTACCCAACAGAAACACCAATCTACGCGTAAAAAAGCCGGCTGATTAAGCCTTTTTTGTGGCGCGGCCATCCTAGAATGGAATTTCATGGATTCTTCTCTGCACTGTTCTCCAAGAATTTGTTGTGAGGAAGCTTCCCTCCATGTTCCTGGCCATCCTCACAAACTTGCCCATGGGCACTGAAAACGAAAGGGTGTTCTCTGGAACGTATGGGCGCGCGGAAACGTCAAACAATCCTAGCGCGCGCTCAGAGAAAAGTCGTTTGTGACGGTTTGTTACGCGCCCCAACTATAATTTCCGCGCGCGCCCAAACTTATATGCGGACTTTGCGTTATTGAGACTGGAAAAACGGTGGAACAGAGCTTGTTACGCAAAACCGCCAAGATTGTTTGGGAGTCTCCAATTGGTTCCACAACTCTGTTTCGAATTTTCATGGCGTTCTTTTATCGCGTTTTCGGCGATATACCTCTTGAAATCTTTCTGTTCGTTGGATTAGTAAGGGGCTCTGACGTGGCTACCAGTATCTTATTTGTAGGAAGCGAGGATAGAGCCCATCTATTTGCTCGCTTGGTGTATTCTCGTATTGAGAAAATACACTACATGGGAAGTTTCCTGCCTTTTCAGATTAACCTTCGGCGTTTTGATGGCGCAGAATTAATCGTTGTGCAAGCTAACAAGCATTTTCTGGACAAGTTGGTAGACAAGGGTTTTTTGCTCTTGCCCTGGGTAAGATTTGGTCTTGATTTACGTGGGTCACTGAATGATATTGTCAAAAGAGCAGGTGAGGGAAGAAGAAGAGATATCAAAGAAGTTGAGCGTCTTGATTATTCGTACACGGTTTTGAGTGATGACGATGTAGGATTTGACTTCTTTTATTGGAAGATGTATTTGCCGTATGCCAAGAACCGATTTGAGAAGGCTGCAATAACGCTGACTTATCCACAGATGAAAGCCATTTACAGTAGAAACGGAGGGATCCTTCTAGTGAAGAAGGGGGAATCATTCGTTTCGGGCTACCTTTTTTTTATAAAGGGAAAGACAATCTGGGCCCAGTATATTGGGGAGAATGCGAAAATCGAAGGTTTAGGGAAGAAGATGGTCGGTCATGCCCTGTACTTCTTTCTCATTCAGTGGGCTAAGACTCAACACCTAACTGAAATGGATGCTGGCGGAGCCCTGCCTTTATTTAGCGATGGCATTTTCACCTACAAAAAAGAGTGGGGAATGTTTGTGAAGAAGCAGTATAATCATTGTTGGGCGCTGAGGCTTAATCAACCGAGTGAAGCTGCCCTCCTTCTACTTCAACAGAATCCATTCATATTTCTGGAAAATGGGAAACTCAAGAGTGCTGTTTTTATGGGTCATCGTCCGATGGAGGCAGAGGTTGAGCGTGCCTTGTCGAAATATTGTATCCCAGAGCTTGACTCATCAGTAGTAATTGCCTACTATCAACCTAACCCCGCAGATGAGAAAAGCAAGGAGACATCGGCTAGACCACGCGACTCTGAGAATACGTTTCCGAGAGCACTGTCAGGTATCTGTTCACTTCTCAAGAAGCACGGTTACACTTTGGAGATTCACGAGCGCGCGCGGATTTGAATGGGATAGCTTACCGTAATTCAGAGCACCCGCATAGATAGAACTATCTTCCACAACCTTTTTTATCCGTAAAATCCTTTCATTCATTCTGAAACGCCATGGGCTTCATCAGATTGACCGCATGCGAGAATGGTAAAATGCGATTATCACGATTATTGATGATCCTCTTGTGTTTCTTTCTGCTTTTTCCAGCTTTGGTTTCTCAGCTACAGACGGTGAATGCTGGTTCTTACTATTACCGTGATCATGGCACTTTTATGGCTGATTTTAAGAGTCTGGCTAGCGCGTATCCGTCTCTGATAAGTTATGAAACGGTTGGGAAGACTGTTGATGGCAACGACATCTTAATGTTCATGATTGGCAATCCTGCTGGAGGAAGAGTGCTTTTTGACGGCGCAATTCATGGGGAGGAGACTTTGGGTTCGGAGCTTCTGCTCGACTACGCAAAGTGGCTGCTGACCAGCAATGATCCGTTGGCTAGCCAGATACTCTCCAGAACTTGCACTCTGCTGATTCCGGGCGTAAACGTTGACAACTTCAACTACATCAGAGTCAACGCTCACCACGTCGATTTGAACAGAAACTTCGCCACAAACTGGCAGAACGCCGGCAGCACCGACCCCACTTCCTGGTACTACTGCGGTTCAAGCCCGTTGAGCGAGCCAGAGTCGCAAACACTGCTCAAAGTATTCAAGACCTACAAGCCCGACTTCTACGTGAACCTGCATTCTTTTGGCGGCGCGTATTATTTGGGAAGCACCTATGGAAACGCTACATACTACAATATGCTCGTCGACAAAATCAATTCAATGAGTCAATCACGGGCTGTCTCTCCGTATCCGTTCTATTGGACAGGCGGTGCTGGGTTTGCCATCACTGATGCTGCTCGATTGGGAATCACAAGCTTCCTACTCGAAACCACATCCAGCACGACAATACCCCTAGCAGGCATCCCAACAACAATTCTGCCAAAATTCATTCCCATAGCCGCCGTACTGAGCCAAGAGTCCGAAAGTAGCGGGGGCACACAATTTCGGGACGGTTTTGAATCAGGGAATTTCAGTGCTTGGACAGGGACTTACGTCACTCCAGGCGAAACAGCAACCGTTGTAGGAACATTACCATATCAAGGCAATTACAGTGCTAAATTCACTTCTAACGGCACAGGCGGGTTTGAAGCAGCCTACTCTTATGAGTCCGTGCCAACTTCTTTGAAGCTCTATGCTGGGGGCTACTTCTATGTGTCTCAGTCAGGAATTGCGGATAACGACGATCATTTCTACTTCATAAAATTCTCATCTGGTACTAACGGTGTCGCTTATGCTGGTTGGCGGCGCACTGGAGGTGTTGACAGGTGGGACTTAGTAGTCAGGGATGCACATGGTTGGGCGATTGTTGATTCAAACTCGAGCCTTTCACTGAACAAATGGTACCGCCTCGAACTCTACTGGGTCGAAGGCGCTACAAATGGCCATGGCGAACTCTACGTCAATGGAGCATTAGCGTGTTCCATTCGAGACGAAAACACGACTGCCTTTGGCGGCATCGACCAAGTTCGCTTCGGACTGCCTGAAATCTACAGCAGTGGTCCTACGACAGTCTACGCTGATTTCTGCCGAATCTTAGGGGCTCCGCCGTGGGACCCGAATCAAGACGGCAAAGTCAGCCTGCAAGACGTAAGTATTGTTACGATGAAATACGGGTCCAATATAGGTTCCCCCAACTGGAACCCATTGGCAGACATCAACGCAGACGGAAGAGTCGACCTAATAGATGTGCTGATGGTTGAAATACGCTTTGGAGAACAATACGCATAACAAATCCCGCTTGCAATACTTCATTCTTTACATCGACTAGCGCGCGCCTTCGTTCTGCAAGACCAACCAATATCACTAGTGCCATATTCAGTTCGGAACAAGGTTTATTAATTCTCACGATGCATTTGCTTATGATTGTTGAGGAAGTGTCAACATGGGTTTGATAATTGTCGATAAAAAGAATCTGGCTGTGCCCATAATACTCCTCTTGGCGCTCTCATCAATTATTGTGTATCGTGCAATGGCCACGAGTTCCGGGCTGAACCTTCCACCTCCGAACGTAATAGTTACGATTGAAGTAGTCAACGGCACGTCGAGCTATTTCAGCACGACGCTTAGCAACATTCCCTCAGGCTACGACGTGACGAACGCAACATATCTCGGCTGGTGCGTCGACTCGACCGCCGAGATGAGCCGGAGCCCCGCAACACACGACGTGATACTTTACTCCAGCCTAAACCTGCCCAACGGCACGTTGGCAGATCAGAGATGGGACATGGTAAACTATATCCTTAACCACAAACAAGGAGCAGCAGGCGACATTCAGACAGCAATATGGTACTTCGTCAACTTCAGCAACAGCACGATAACTCCGACAGACAACAACACCGTCGCTTGGGCCATCATCAACGATGCCCTTGCAAACGGCACAGGCTACGTCCCAGCGTCGGGCCAAATCGTAGCAGTCATCTGCGACCCAGTCTTATTGCTTCCACGACCCGCCTCCGTCCAAATCAACATTATCGAAGTACCAGTCCCCATAATCCCAGAATATCCCACCCTAGCCATTTCTCTACTAGGCCTCACAGGCGTGTCCATCGCGCTAGTCTGTGGCAAGAGGGCCTTCCGCCGAGACATTAAACCGCAGCGCGGGCGCTAATCGAGGAATAGGGGAAAAGCATGGGCTTTTGTAACAATTTTGCTGTAACAATGCGTCACAATCCCAGTTTTTCTGGAATTCTTAAACGCGCGCTACACGCCAGCTTTTCGATGTCGAAGAAAAGAGTTTAAATTCTGAGAAAGTGGCTAGTATTGAGACTCTGTGTCTCAGTTCAAAAAGGAGAATCGACATTTCCAAGTTTGGATTCCGTCAAATCATGATCAGCGCGCGAGAACATGAACCGAAAACAAAATAGAATCCTTAACTATAACACTAGCTCATTCAGATAGAATAGGAGCCAAGGATCATGAACAAGCCTTTCAAATCCCTCATGACAATTCTCGTTCTCATATCTCTGATGGGCTTAACAGCCATGCAAGCGAGGGCGCAAGGCAGCCCGATAGAGGCAGAAATACATCCTTCACAAGGGACAGCCACCACGATTATTATCGTGAGATTCACCACGACTAACGCAAGCGTGGGCAAAGTCCAGACAGCCGATATCTTCTGGGACGACACCACTATAGCCCTCAACCAGCATGGGGTGCTAGGAGCAGACGGCTCATACAACTACAACCTGACAGCCCCAACCGAGCCCCCGCTGTCCAACATAGGAAACCACACCATCCGAGTAGACTCAGACGTCTTCAACTACGGCCCAGTGAGCTTCAACTTCACCTTCACAATCACAGAATTCGTCCCATCCCCAGAATACACGGCCCTGAACGCAACCTACTACTCCCTGCTCAGCAACTACACCAACCTCCTCGCCAACTACACCCAGCTACTTGTCAACTTCAACGAAACCTCAACAGCCTACGCCAACCTTCTCAGCCAGGCTAACCAACTCAACCTGAGCTACAATACACTGCTCGCCCACTACAACAGCCTTATCGCAAACTACAATTCATTAGTAGCCAACTACAACTCACAAGAGACAAACTACAACAGCCTTCAGGCAACATTTAACACACTACTAACAAACTACACCAGCCTACAAAACAGCTTCCAATCCCTCGACTCCAACTACAACGCCCTAACACAATACTACAACGCACTTAACACAAGCTACACAAGCCTCACAGCGAACTACGACGCCGCTCGCGGTCAACAAGCCCTCAGCACAAACATCAACTACACCCTCATAACGTCAACCATCATCCTGGCCGTCATAACCATCTACCTTTACATGAAAAAATCAAAACCACCCACAAGAGCAAGATAGCGCGCGCTAGTGGCTGCGATGGCGTGCCAACGACTATTGTCGCAACGCCTGTGCTTTTGACTTCTTTCGTTTATCAGTCCAGATAATGCTCCAACCTACAAGCCATTCTACGATCTCGATGGGCGCGACGAATAACTTGCGGAGCAGTTTTCGCAATTTGACACCAACAAACATTACTAGCGATGAATCTTTCTCTTACGGTTTCTTGTTAAGTGCAGTTCAGCAAATAGTCAATTGCTCTTCGTAAAACGCGGGCTAGACGAAATAAAAGGGACTGCATAAGCGACAGAGGCTGAAAAACAGCCAAGAGCAAAACACAACAACGGATGAAATCGTCGAGAAATCGAGAAGAAATTGAAAAAATTGGGCTTCTATTATCTAGAAGTCTCTTCTATAATTAAATTCCCTATTCCTTTTTATTCACACAAGATGAGTTATGTACGCATATAAATTGAGGGAAGAAAGGATGAAGACAAAACACATAGCCATAATGATACTCACGATGGCGATGCTTTCAAGTACACTATTGACAACCGTAAAGGCCCCCGCAACTTGGCCTAAGTTGCCATCAACAACGGTTCAGCTTACAGTCGAAGACGGAATAGACTCCTACTTCATATCCACGCTCAGCGGCGTCCCCGGAGGATTCGACGTTTACGACGGAGTTTACCCCGGCTGGTGCGTAGACACCTCAACAACCATGCTTAGAAGCGTATCTCACGACGTAAAACTATATTCCAGCATATCTCCGCCAGTCCTAACAGGTATCAACTGGATTGCTATCAACTACATCCTGAACCACCACCAAGGTTTCAGTATGATTGATGTTCAACAGGCAATATGGGTCTTCACTAACGGTTATGCACCTTACCCAGCCATTCAGGCATTGGTCGACGCTGCAAATGCGAATCCGACTTATGACCCACTTACAGGCGAAATTCTAGCAATAATCTGCGTTCCGTTGGACCACAGCGACGCACAAGACTCCATTATAGAACTTCAAAGACCAGGAACGGGCAAGGTGACCGGCGGAGGACAATGTATCGTTGGAGACAACGAAATGATTCCCAGTGCTAGCTTTGGCTTCAATGCTATGTGGTTCTCAAGAAACCCGGCCCCTAATGGAGAGATAAATTACGTTGACCATATCACTGGCAAACATGTGCACGTCCACGAACTAACCTACCTAGAAGTCTGGCAGGATGAGCCAGGAAACAAGCCTTGGCCAATGATGAAAGCCAAGTTCGGTGGACTAGACGTCTATTCTGGACTCATGGTCGATGTTTACGTTGAGGACCATGGAGAACCGGGCAAAAGTGACATATTCTACATTAAACTCAATGGCGTGTACTTAGGCGGCAACTTGGCAGATCCAATACTGGCTGGCAACATTCAGATACACAAACCACCAAAGTAGATTCAACTTCTAAATACTCAGCTCAACTCAACTTTTCCCTTTTTTTTTTGCGGACACCAAAAACAAGAGTTTACTTGTACCAGTTCTTGAACGCGTGCAAAGAACACCTTTGCCATTCTCTAACAGCAGCATTGACTGCCGGCTACCATCAATGAAAAAGAAGATTCGCACCATCGAACAATCATGACAACGGAATAATTCTTAATAATGCCGATAATCATGGAGCCCTTACGAGAGTAGCTGATAATCTAGAAGTAACCTGTCATCGTGCCTCCTAGACAGAAGTGTATTGCGCTGAAAATGCCCTTGTTGAAAGAGATGATGTGTTGCAGGAATCAAGTCGTTCAGCTTCAAAGCAGATAGCGATGCGGTTGAGCAGCAGCTTGTCACTGTGGTTAGGAGTTGCAACGCTCGTCGTCGGCACGATTGCCTTCTACTCGCAGGATTTGACACTGATTTTCACAAACGCCATAAACGACGAAGCAACAAGCTACCTCTTGATAATCCCGCTCGTCATCGCTTACCTTGTCTACCGCAAAAGAAAGATGCTCATAGCCTCCATCGCCGAAGCTCAGCCCAACAAAAACCGCCTTGCAACCGTCAGCGGCATACTCCTGTGCGCGACAGCCGTCCTCCTGTACTGGTATGGGTCAACCACTTTCACACCACTCGATTACCACATGCTAACCATGCCTATCTTCGTCACAGGACTAGTCTTGCTCCTCTTCAACCCGCAGACGCTGCGTCAAGCGGCCTTCCCTACGCTGTTTCTGTTCTTCTTGGTCCCGCCACCATTAGACTTCTTCAACACAGTAGGCTCCACCCTGGCAGTGGCAAGCTCGCAAGCTTCAAACGCCCTCGTAAACCTCTTCGGCGTAAGCTCAACCCTGACGAACGAGTTCGGGACACCCACCATAACCATCAGCCTTGCAGGCAGCACAACATGGGCCTTCTACGTCAACGTAGCCTGCTCAGGCATATACAGCCTCACAGGCTTCATCGTCTTCGCCACCTTCATAGCATTCATAGTCCGAGACAAACTATGGAAAAAAACCATCGCCTTCGCGATAGGCATACCACTCGTTTACGCGCTGAACATCGTCCGAATAACAACCATAATACTCATAGGCTACCAGTGGGGACAAGACCTTGCCCTCAACGTATTTCACCTCTTCGGAGGCTGGATACTCATCTTCCTAGGCACGCTAATTCTTCTCCTCATCACCGAAAAAGTCTTCAAAACGCGAATCTTCTCAGGAGATCCAAACAAAACAACCTGTCTGAGCTGCAACCCTCGCTTCACCGGCAGTCTTCAAAACTACTGCCCCTCCTGCGGACGCTTACTCACCTACCCCGCGAAGAAACTCGGCACGCTCGACGCTGGAAAAATAGGAGCCATAGCCCTCGTAGTAGCACTGCTTGTCGCCACACAGGCTCCCGTCTACGCCCTCACAAAAGGCCCAGCCCAAATCCTCATCCAAACACCCGACGGCGAACAGGGCAACACACAGATATTCCCAAAGATACCAGGCTACAACCTGCAGTTCGTATACCGCGACACAGACTTCGAAAAAATAACAGGTCAAAGTCTCGCTCTGATATACGCTTACGAACCGCAGAATGAAAGCCTAGGACTCGTCTGGCTAGCTCTTGAAGTAGCAACCTCCACAAGCTACCTGCACGGATGGCAAACATGCCTCCTCAGCTGGCCCGTGAACCAAGGCTTAGCGCCTAAAGTGACACAACTCGATGCCAGAGACATCACTATCCTTCAGAACCCACCTATAACCGCACGGTTCTTCGCCTACAACTCTACAACAGACAGCCAAACATGGGTTGTCCTCTACTGGTACGAAACCTCAGTCTTCAACGTAAACAACAGCTCCCAACAACAACACGTCGAAATCAGCCTCATATCCCAAACGGAAAACTTTTCGGCAAGCGAACAACAGCTCCAACCGTTAGCACTCGCAATAGCCGACTATTGGCAGCCCATAAAGACATGGGACTTCGCCGCGTTATTCCTGTCCAAAAACAGTATCACGCTTGCTGAGACAACAACCATCCTCCTCGTGGCCACCCTAATGATAAGCATCTACAAAACCAGAGAACGGAAAAAGGTAAATAAGGTAGCTTCCCAAAAACTGTCAAAACAAAACCAACAACTCATAGAGAGCATCCAGAAAGTCGAAAAACCATCAAATGCAAACCTCAACAGAATACGAGAAATTTACGAGCAAACTATGGGCAAGGCATTCTCAAACGAGTATCTTCAAAAAGACCTACTCGGACTCGAGAAAACTGGCCTAGTAAGTCGCCGAATAATCAACGTTAACGATTCGCCCGTTCAAGCATGGCAAGCTGAGATGGGCAAATACCCACGGGAACCGGCAACAAAACCAACGACACCAGGCGGAAGTGACTGAAAACGTCCAAAAGAAACTACCACGTCAGATTTGAACCCCTGGAAACTCTGTTCCTCGTTCTGGGCTTCGCAGCCTTCGTGACTTCAATAGTTGTCACGTCCACCGTCCTAGCGTTCATCGGACTCGGCTTGGTGTTCTGGGGAGCAATCTTCATGTACGTCCGTTCAGGCAGATACGTGCAAGAGAGTCTCTTAAATGTCACCACAACCTCAACCCTCCTAACCTTGAAAGAAACCTTGAACGCACTAGGCTACGCCGGCAAACCAGTGTACCTGCCTCCCAAGTATTTGAACAACCCCGAAGAAAGCAAAGTCTACATCCCCAAGCTAAAAACCTCAAAACTGCCAACCCCAGAACAGACACAAGAACTCGAAAACCAATCTCCAAGCAGAGACTCACGAGGCCTACTAATGACACCCCCAGGCGCTAAACTTGCAGAACTCTTCGAAAAAACGATGGGGACCTCATTCACAAGAACCGACCTAAACCACCTTCAGCAGTACATGGCCAAACTCGTAACCGAAGACTTGGAGATGGCCGCAAACCTAGAAATTACCGTCGAAACAACAAAAACAAACGCGCCGACAGAAAGTATCGATGCTCATGCTCCAGGCGAATCTAACAGAATCCGCGTTGCAATAACCGACTCAATCTACAAAGCAACGTACCAAGAGATCGCGCAAACCGCAAACATCAATGGAAGCATGGGATGTCCACTCACAAGTGCCATAGCATGCGCCATCGCAAAAGCAACAGGAAAACCCACAATCATAGAAAACGAAAAAACAAGCATGGACGGTCAAACCAAAGAGGCCGAATATCACACGTACAAAGAGGAATAACCCAAGAATGACGTTCCCCCTAGGATTTTGGGACATAAGCCTTCTCCTGGCTATAACCGGAATAGTCCTACTTATCACATCCGAACTCCTCTCCATACAATACGGAAGGACGAACCTGAGACTAAACAGAAAAAGACTCAAGAACGCCGCCATCACAACATCAATACTCTTCCTCGCGACTGTCGCAATAAGAATAATAACCATAATCATCAACGCCTAAAAACCTTTAAAGCGAACTCTGCAATTCTTTTTCTATACCGCTAGGCGGCTAAATCTTTCTGGATTATTAGAAAAAACAACTAGAACTAAGTTCTATAAAGGTTTATAACTAGCCGTATCAGGTTTGATTTCTGGAGAAACGGAGAAAATGAAGAAGGCAATCTTGATCTCACTAGTGCTACTAATAGTTGCTTCAGCTATTCCAGCATTCGCCACAGGAGGCACAGGACAAATAAGGATCAACCCGGCGCTGCCGCTCGCACTCACGAGTCCAGCCACGTTCACCGTGAACGTGACCACAGGAGAATCCTACGACCCGCACCTACTGCTCGTCATGACAAGCGATTGCTATGATGGTCTCACCGGCATAGTAGTGACATGGACGGGCGGCTCAGTCAACTTCCTCAAGGCAGACTTCGTCGGCAACAACACCAACAGCCACAAAGTTCCAAACGGCGCAACCAGCGGTGCCAGCTACACAATCGGAAGCCTCAAGAGCCACCTCAACGTGGTCGACACGATATACTGGGCCTGCAAACAATTCCTGTCCGGTCCGCTAACCACCAGCCCGACTGAATTCACCATAACCATAACCTCAACAAACACAAAAATGCTCGTCTATGCGCTTGGCATGAGCACTGACGACGGCACACTCTTAGACATGAAAGTACCAAACACAATCCCAGGCTTCGTACTACCGGAAGCAGCCCCCGTAATGCTATCAATAGGATCATTAGCAGCCCTCGGCATCTACGCAGTAAAGCGCAAAAAGAAGTAAAAAACTCCCCCCCCCCACTTTCTCTACCCT
>Ga0315277_10000781_pt1 | contig 48937 bp, 41 predicted proteins | sample YL17G05_15_MG_FD_203695 | JGI IMG/M metagenome (GOLD analysis project Ga0315277, IMG submission 203695) | Sediment microbial communities from Yellowstone Lake, YNP, Wyoming, USA - YL17G05_15 | ecosystem: Environmental > Aquatic > Freshwater > Lake > Sediment | place: USA: Wyoming | collected... | reverse complement strand
GTTTTTCTTTTCAATCCAGAAATAACCGATAAATCATGGCTAAAGGAATGGGGTGAAGAGGGCTGTTTATCCGTACCGTTAACCTTCGGCGATGTCCGCCGGCACAAACGAATTACTTGCGCTTTTTGCAACCGAAAAGGAGAAAAAGACAAATTAAAAGCTTCCGGCCTTCTGGCCCGGGTTATCCAACATGAAATTGATCATTTGGATGGAATTTTATTTATTGATAAAGCGAAAAATTTGAAAATACTTAGAGATGATCAAAACGATAAAAAAGAGTTTTAAGGATGCCGGCAGAATCTACCGATTATTTTTTCTTTTCTTGCTCCAAAAAATAATCAAAGCTAAAATAGAAACGGCCAGCAAAATTTCGACAATTAATTTAAAATTCTCAGCCAATACTTCCGTTTTAGTACCGAAATAATACCCGCCCAGCGCCAACACCGCCACCCAGATTGTCGAACCGGCAAAGGTATAAAAAACAAATTTTCCAAAATTCATCTTGGAAAATCCAGCCGGAATAGAAATAAGATGCCTGATTACCGGCAAAAGACGGCCGACAAAAACCGAAACCGAACCATATTTCAAAAAAAACTTTTCCGCCCTTTTCACTTTCTCCGGAGTAATTTGCAAAATTTTAGCGATCTTATAATCGGCTAAAATTAAAATAAAAGCTCGGCCCAAAATCCAAGAAATCCAATAACTCAAAATTGCGCCGATTAAACTGCCGGCAACGCCGGCAATAATCACCAAAAGCAACTTCATTTCACCGCGCGCCGCCAAGATGCCGGCTGGAGGAATTACCAATTCGGAGGGCACGGGAACAATCGAACTTTCCAAGGCCATTAAAAAAATAATTCCTTGATAACCAAAGTGTCCGAAAATATTTATTAAATTATTGATAAAATTAAGCATACCAACATTATAAGTATATTTAGGATAAGAAGCAACCTTAATGTGTTGCGCCTAAGATAATATAGGAATATGAAAAATAAACTTAAAATAATTTTTATTGGCACGCCAGACTTTGCCGTTCCGGCGCTTCAAGCGCTTTTAAACGACGCGGATTTTGAAATTTCCGCCATCATCACCCAGGAAGATAAGCTGATCGGGCGCCAGCAAACTCTGACTTCGACGCCGGTTAAAATTGAAGCTTTAAAAAATGGGATCAAAGTAATGCAACCGGCAAAAATAAAAAATTTAAAAAATGAAATTACCACCTTGCGGCCGGATTTTATTATTGTGGTCGCCTATGGCCAGATTATCCCGCAAGATATCTTAGATATCCCAAAATACGGCTGTATCAATGTCCACGCCTCTCTTCTGCCTCGTTGGCGGGGTGCAGCTGTCATCCAGGCGCCAATTTTAGCCGGTGATACGGAAACCGGCGTAACAATAATGAAAATGGACAAAAGCTTGGACACCGGCCCGATAATCGCCCAAATGAAAGTTAATGTCTTGAAAAATGAAACCGCCGAAACCCTGCACGATGAGCTGGCCAAGTTGGGAGCGCAAATGCTTCCGGAGACTCTCAAGGCTTTTGCTCAGGGCAAAATGGAATTAAAAACTCAGGATAAAAATCAAGTTACTTATGCCCGGGAATTAAAAAAAGAAGACGGGCGGATTAATTGGTCAAAACCGGCAATAGAGATTGAACGGATGGCCCGGGCGTATACGCCGTGGCCGGGGACGTTCGGACAATTACAAATTACCCTGCCTACCGGCAGGCAGGAAAATGACAAATTACAAATTATTAAAATCCTGGAAGTTGAAAACGCGACTTTACCGCTAAATAAATTTAAGATCGGGGAAATATTTTTGGATAATAAAAAAATGGCGATTCAATGCGGCGCTGGCGCTTTAGTTGTTAAAAAATTACAATTGGAAGGCGGCAAGCCGCTCTCAGCCGAGGATTTTTTGCGCGGCCATGCCGATTTTGTCGGAACGATTTTAAAATAAAAAATCTTAAATTATATAAAAAACTCATCTCTTTTTCCATGATGTAAAAAAACTCCCGCTTATTGCGGGAGTTTTCGTTAAACCACGCTAATTTGCAATTCCCAACCACATAACTTTGGTAATGCCCGGTATTCGCAACAGGTTTACCTCGACTCGCGGTTTGCAACTGCACATCACGACAGAAAGACCGGCCCAGCCGCTAATTGGAGGTATTCTCACTACTCCGTCAACAATCTTAAAAACTAACGGTTCTATCGCCGTTTGGCACATTTCAGTTCCAGCGACTGCCAAAAGTGTAGTTTCCCTTACCAATTCCTCCTGGGTCAGATTATCTGCGGAAATATCAGTGACTATCTCCTTGTTAAGAGTTTTCCTGTAAGCTTCGCTATCATCCGTAGCACTGCCATTGCAATATTTAGTTTCATCTTCTTCCGAAATTAAATAAGTGATCATATTAAGAATTTCTTCTTCCGAAGTACTCGTAGCTACCTGTTTTGGCGTACTCGTAGCTACCTGTTTTGGTGGCTGTTTTGTCCCTGGAAAAGAACAACCGGTAATTAATAAAGCAGTTACAAAAAAAACTGCCGTTAACCACATAATTTTTGTAGACATAGATATAGTTAGGTTAATATAATTTCTTTTTGAAATAAGGTGATAATTTCGTAGTCCCTAGGTAGTCCCTAGGAGAATCGAACTCCTATTGCCAGGATGAGAACCTGGCGTCCTAACCGTTAGACGAAGGGACCATTTTTATTTTTGATTTGCAATTTCAAAAATAAAAATCCTTTCTGAATTTACTAATACTATACGCAATATTTTATGATTAGTCAATATAAAATAATCATAATAAACTTTAAACACTGCCCTATTGACAATAATAACAATAATCATTGACAATAACAATCCCCCATGCTATACTAATTAGGTTAGCTTAACTGCTGACCAAATCCCAAAAAGATTTGAAGCTAGTAACTAGCGGGAATAAAGTCGAATTCTCGCGCCCTACTACTCATTTACAAACATCAATTTTCACACTACATGAACGGAACAATCAAAAAATTGACTGACAAGAATTTCGGTTTTATCGCCCAAGACGGCGGTGAAAAAGATTTATTCTTTCATGCTTCCTCTTTGGAAGGAGTCGATTTCAGCGAATTGAGAGAAGGTGACGCTGTCACTTTCGAAGTCGGCGAGACCCCAAAAGGTCCAGCTGCTACTCAAGTTAGAAAAGCTTAATAACTTTTTTGATATAGCAACTAAAAACTCCCGCTTTAAGCGGGAGTTTTTAGTTGCTAACGAGCCCACAAGCATCCGCCCTGGGCGGACATCTGAGGCGAGCGACGCAATTTCAAACGCTATAGCAATGCTTAAGCTGGCAAAAGGTACTAAGTAATTTTTATAAATCAACAACTGAAATAAAAAAGGATTGGACCAATAATGTCCAATCCTTACTTTTTTTGACAAAGAATTACCGTAAAAACAATAACCATACTGTCAAGCATGCTTTCGTAATCACGGTAATTACTCCAGCTGATAAGATTAAACCCGGATTTTTCCAGAATACCATTAAGGTAATCAAGGCTATGCCGATAAATATCCATACCCGAACGGCTGCATTTGGCAGGCATCGCCTTGTTTACATTTTCAACGGTAAAACAAAATATTCCGCCCCCCTTAATAACTCGGCCGACATCTTCAATGACAGTATCAAGCTGCGGCAATAAACAAAACACACCGTTAGAAATAACGTAATCAAAAAAATCACCGGCAAAAGGCAATCGCTCCTTGTTCAAATCCACTATTTTCCAGGAATGAGCGAAGCCTTTTTCGGAAAATCTTTTCAACATCCTTGGCGCGCCATCGATGCCATAAATTTTTAAACCGGGGCTGGCAAACGGTTCGGACGCCAAGCCGGTACCGCAACCGACATCCAAAAGATTTCCCGAAATATTTCCAGCGACGCAGGCTTTAATTTCTTGAAAAATCTTGCCGGTATCGCTTCGGCAAATTTTACAAGCATCTTCATATCTATCAGCCGCCCAATTGTAATGATCAACAATTGATTCGAATCTGCCTCTCATGGCATCCCCCTTCCATTTAAAAGAACTGTTATTTGAATTTTATTTGACTATTTTCATCTCAACTACTTTCCCTTTTCCCGAAGCTAATGGATCATCTTTCAAGTCAGCCGTAATGATTGGCAAACTACCGGCAATATTTTGTTTGGCAAAAGTATCAGTGGCGCTATATTTAATATTAGTAATCAGATTAGGAATTTTCCCTAAATCAGCAGCTCCGGGTATTAATTCAATTTCAAAACCGGCGCGATAATTACCGCCTGCCGCCGCCACATCATCAACCGTCCAAATAACCTTATGGCTAATTTCTCCATAACGAAGATCGCCAGCTAAAACTGTTTTCTGGTTTACCCAGCCGACATTAACCGGCAGATCAGCTGTTATCGTTAAATTTTTCAAGTTATTTCCGGAATTATTCGCTTCCCAGAATATCCAATAATGAGTGGGAACATCCACGACTGGCGGTAATGGCCCAACGCCAAGCTGATCGCCTTGAGCGCTGTAATAAAGACCTTTGGAGCCAACCTGCAAATCAGAAAGGAATTTTATTTTTGGGCTAAAAATTTTATATTCAACTTGCCTTCCGCCAACTTGATAATTAACATTGGCAACAATGCCGGCTTCCTGATTAATATTATCCGCCTTCCGGCTTAAGACAGTAGAAAAATCAATTTCCCCCGAACCGCCAGCCTTAAGCGTTCCTATGGCAACCGAATCGCCGCTAACCCTATATTTATCCGCCACCTCCTTAAGCGTAAAACTTTTTAAAATTACAGCGCTGTCAGACGGCATAATATTAATTAAGACATTGTTAATCTCTGAATTTTCCTGGTTGCCAAAATTTAATTTAAAATTTACCGTTTCACCGCTGTTCATCACTGCTTTATCCGCAGAAATATTAACACTAAATTTCGGTGCGGAAACACTCAACTTTTTCATAACTTCGACTTGCTTATCTTTCCGGCCATCAATATTAAAATAAGCTGATAAAACAGCCTCTAATCCCCCGGCAGAAGCGTTAACGACTGCCTCGTATTCAATATTTATCGTTTCACCGACCTTTAAGCCGTTAACAATAATTTCGCCATTTGAAAATAAAGCCTTATCAGAAGAAATGCTTTTAATTTTAATCGGCATATTGGCAAAAGCTAAATCAATTTCCTTTTCAATATCAGCCCGGCCGTTATTTTTTAAGATTATATTCCCGCCAAAATCAACATTCTTATAAATTGTTTCGGGCGCATCAAAAGAAACTTCCAAAACTGAAGATTCCAGGGAAATGATATAAGAGCCGAGAATATTTCTTGGTTGATTATTCTGTAAATAATTAAACGAGTAGTTTAAGGTCTGCTGACTGCCGACAGAGCCGTAAAAAATGCCGGTAATTTCTACCTCGCCATTAGCACCCCGGGGCAAATCGCCTATTTTAAAAGTATTAGTCTGGTCACTCCAATCTTTTTCCGGGTTGACAGTTAACAAAACGAAGTTTTTGGGAAAGTTGAAAGAAAGGGTCGAGTTGTTAATGCTCACTTTGCCATTATTTTTATAAACAATGGTTACGGTTTCAGCCTGCCCGCTAACCGCGCTTTCGTCAGCCAACGAGGCTGCTAAATCAATTTGCGCCTTGGGTTGCAAATTAAAAATAATAATAAATGTGGCTGCCAGCCCTAAAATTATTAAAGCAAAAATTATATCAGACCAAAGATGAAACTTGCTATTTTTATAAAACAGCTCATGGCGCTTCTTTAGGTGCTTCTTAACCGGTTCGACCATTACATTCAGGGTGCCAATAACAATATTCCCGCCCTTGTGAACATCAAGTTTGCCATTGGTCAGTTCAATCGCTTCATCAGAGTCATTTTTTGCCGGAAGATTATGGGCCACTTCCTCGCCGGAAGAAATTACCTCTAAATTTTTATTCTCCTCGCTAAACTCCTCTGAATTAAGCATTTTTTTGTTATTCATATAATTATCTTTAATTATATAGCTAATTGTTAATTTTAGCCATTAGGGAAACTTACCCTTGATTAATAATTCAAGTTTCCGGCCAATATTTCGTCCAGACCGTCGTTATTAACATCCGCGGCACTTACCATTATTCCGCTCTTTAAGCTTTTATCAAAAGCCAAAAATTCAGAAATCAATTGGCCGCTTTTATTCCAAACTCTGACTTGCGGCTGAAAACCGGGTCCCGGACCTGTAATAATTTCTTTTTCCGCGCCACCATCAACATTGCCAACAGTGATAGTTACGCCGTTACGGGTATTTTTGTCGTAAGCGAAAAATCCGCCCAAAACTTTGCCATCTTTATTAAAAATCCGCACTTGCGGCCCGCCGCCTACACCCGCGCCGGTAATTATTTCGTAAGTACCGTCGCCATTTAAATCAATCACGGCCACATTAACGCCACCGCGGAAATTTCGATCATAAGCAAAAAATCCGCCAGTTAAAAGTCGGCCGTCTTTATTAAAAATCCGCACTTGCGGCCCGCCGCCCGCGCCGGCGCCGACAACTATTTCTTTGCGGCCGTCTTTATCCAAATCCGCTACCGCCAAAGAAACATCGCCCCTGAATTGATCATTAAACGGCTTGAAATATTTTAAAACTAAATTTTCGCGATAAATCGTAATTGTCCCCCGGCTGTTAACCAGCGTTTCATAAGCGCCATCGCCGTCAATGTCGGCCGAAAAAACCTGCGCTCCGCTGGGATAACGGCTGTCGTAAGAAAAAAATCCATTGCTCAATTGATTACCCGAGACATTAAAAACGCGGACAAAAGCGCCGTTCTTAAAAGCGCTGCCCCTAATTAAATTCCCGGCTGTTTGCGCCGCCGCCGAAGCAACTGAACTCTGCGAAGCGCCGGCAGAAATATTACGGCTTTGCAAATCACCCAAAAGAATTACCGCATCTTGGCCCATTATTGAAACCATGTTTATTTTCGCACCATTATTAATGCTCCGATCCTGCTGGCCGTTGATTTTATTAAACACTTCAGAGGTAAAAACATAATTTTGATTTTGATCGGTGGAATTGACGACGACAATGCCGTTCTCAAAATCGCGGCGCCACAAACCTTTTTTAAAAGTTGTATTATTTTTGTCTAAAATGTTTATCGGCGCACCCACGGCTTTACCCAGAGCAACTTCATATTCGTCATACCACCAAGTTTGTGAATGATCGTTAACGCCGTAATCAAAAGAAAAATTACCGTTGCCCAAAAGCGCGGAACCCAAATCAAACCGCAGCTTGCGATAATTATCCATCGCCCAAGTATTGTTAGTATTAGCATTCAGAATCCCAACTTTAGGCTCAAAAAAATATTTGGTATTAGTATACGATTTCATGGAACCGGTCCAAGTGCCATCCGCCTCCCAGGGAGCGGGAAAACTTTCCAGCATAATACCGTTCAAATAAGGCTGATAACTCTCAAAGACACGGCTATTGCCGACCACAATATAATTTTTTCCCAAAAGCGCCCGGGTATTAGCAAGCATTTTTTTATTTCCCTCGGCCCAAGCTTTATCAATCTCACTTTTTGACTTTATCCAGCCATTGTTATTTATATCAAGGTCTCCATTATTCAGCCAAGAGATGGTCGGCCAAAGATTATCGTAAAAAACGCCATCCCACAGTCCGGTAGAAATAATCCGGCTATTGACGAATTTAGGTAAAAAATCATTCCAGCGCTCCCCGGCCGGAGATAAGCCGGCACCATCAGTCAAATTAAGCATACTGGTTTTCGCCCAAAAAGAAGTACGTTTGCCGCTTTTATCAAAAAGCCACCAGACCGGATCAATTTGGCCCTGTAATTCATTTCTTAACGCACCAAAAACGGAATCTTGCCTATCATTATAAATCTCTTCTGAAGTTATATAAGCGAGAATAATTATTTTCGGATTCAGCTGACGAAGCTTTTTTAAATTAGCCAGACTATTGTGCTGAACTTCCATATCTAAAATCAAAACATCCCATTTGGCCAAATCCTCCACTTCCGTATTAGGAATATCCCAACGCAGATAATAATTGGCTAATTTAGGATAAGTATCTTTAACCGCGCCGGTAAAGGCAAAACTACAAAAAGGCCAAGTCAGGAAACTGACCAGCAATAAAATCAAGGGGATTTTAAAATATTTTTTCTTCATTATTAGCCTAAAAATTAAACACTTATATTCCTTTTATTATAGTCTTTTTTCAAGAATTTGTCAATACAAACATTTTTACAAATACCCTGCAAATATGCTATAAAATCTTCATCTTAATTACTTGGCCGATCAAGCTACCGCGCTATTGCAAGTGTTTGCAATGGCGATATCAAGGTGATTTTTGGCTAAAATAAAATCAGCGGATTGCATTAATCCGCTTAAATTTCCATCATCAAATTGATTGACCCCGCAATTTAAACTGTAAGTTTTATATCTTAGGCGCACCATAAAAAATAAATAGAAAAACAGCGACCTAAAACCATAAATCAAGGTGAGCCACCCGTCGGAATCGAACCGACGACCTTCAGTTTACAAAACTGTTGCTCTACCAGCTGAGCTAGGGTGGCAAGACATAACAAGATATAAAATTATAATATCCTGTATTTTAAAAAAAATCAACAAATAAAAGCTGTATTTTACCCAACAGGAATTTGAAGTCAGCCTTCCGCTTCGCTCCAGGATTAAGCTTGTCGAAGTGTATACTCAACAGGAATTTAAATCGTCGCTTCCGCTCCTCTTTGGGAGGGGTTTCCATCCCTTCCAATACCATCCCCCAAAAACAGTGGGAAACTCTCGTTTCCCAAACCCTTCCTGTTCAAATCCTGTTGGACAAAATAAAAATCAGCCTTTTTGGCTGATTTTTATTTTGTGCGCTCAACAGGATTTGAACCTGTGACCATCTCCTTAAAAGGGAGTTGCTCTACCAGCTGAGCTATGAGCGCCTATTTAATAGATTATGAACTATAAATATGAACTACAAAAAAATATCGCCCAAGCAGGCTTTATTTTTTAAAATTATAACAAATAATTTAAAATTTGACAAGACCTTAAATTGTAATATGCGGATTATTCCCGGACGAACATCAATAAATACATTTCAAAAAAAAGCCTTTGCAAGTGCAAAGGCTTTGGAGGAATATGAGACGTGAAAATTGACGTAAAGAACATTTTTGAAATAAAGAACAGCTTGATAAAACGAGCAGGGAGAAAACGGCACTTCCATTCCACTACCCCTAAGGAGGTGCTCAACAAGAAAAACCCCATTCACCATTTTGCCGCTTCTAGCTCCCTGCTCGCCTATCACCCCATCACCATCACCTCGTCAGGTCTATATAATAACTCTATAAGCAAAAAATGTCAACAAAAAAATAAAAGGTCTTCTTGCTAGCGCTCATTTAAAGGATAATCTCCGTGAGGCGCAGGATTGTTTCACTCGCTCGTTTGATAAGCAAAAACCCCGTATTCTTTACAGAATCGGGGCGATTTTTCTAATTAAGCGGACTGGATTGGAGGGGGTTTTGAAGAATGTTTTTTATTCTCCAAAACCCCGGTTTGCGTGGTTAATGGCCGTTCTTTGCGACGATTCTCACAGGACCTGCTCTTTGATTGGCAACGAGAATGAACATGGGTTCACGCTCCTTTGAAAGAAGTGACATGATTTTTCCTGGATGCAGGATTGCTGGACGAACTTCAAGCTTAAACTTAAAGATTGCGATCTTTATTAAAGATTGACCGAAGTCAACCGCTTTTGGGGATAAATCGCAATCTAAATTGGTGCTTGAAGTTTTGAAAATTCGCGGCGCGGATTATTAAGCGCGCGTAAGGTGCTTGTTGCGGGGATTATTTTTTTCTCTTGCCCGAGGCAAGAAAAACTTTTATCCCAAGAACCGGAAGATGTGATGATCTTATCGCCTCGTTAAATAACGAGAAGCAGAGGCATTGAGCGTCCTTGTGGGACGTAAGCCTTAAGCTTATTGCCTCTAAACCTTGCGGTTAATCCTCCTTTCTTTCGTAAAGCCGGTTTCCAGGTATCGCTCTTCAGCCCCGCCAGCGCTTGCAAATTTGCAACTCTGGCGGAAAAATGAAAAAGCATGGACAAAATAAAAAACCAAAAATTTTTTAAAAAATTGGTTAAGCGCACGCAAACTCCTTCGTCGTTAGGGTTAATATCGCTTAATTGGTTTATTAAGGTGCATAACGGGACTGTCGTCGAACGCCATTTTCCTCAAAATTATGAAAATTCTGCCTGAAAGAGCATTTGGCGACAGCCCCATAATTCAAAAAAATAAATAAATTTCTAAATTTATTCTATTGTCAGAATAACAAACGGAAAAAATCTGTCAACGAGGGTTATCCACAAAGCTAAAAATTAAACAAATTGTCAAACTAAATAATCGACTTTAAAATTAAGGCTAAAAGGCTAAATCAAGGCTCTAAAAAGTGAGTAAAAAGTGCGTTTCCTGCTCCTTGCTAAATAAAAAATAATGGGATAATATTATCTCATCTTTGAAGAGTCTGCCGCTAAATTTACTTTCTAACAGACCCTTAACCGCCGCGCCGATAAAAAACAGCGCCCATCTTCTTCTATGCCAGAACAAAATATAGTCGGCAAGTTGCCGCCACAAAACATTGAGGCCGAACAAAGTCTTTTAAGCTGTCTTTTGTTGGATAAAAATGCCATTGTCAAGATCATCGATACTCTTTCGGAAAAAGATTTTTATAAGCAAACCCATCACACTATTTACGAAACAATAAAAGAATTATTTTCCCGCCAGGAACCGATTGATATTTTAACGCTCTCCGACCGGCTGGATGGCAAAGGAAAATTGGCGGAAGTCGGCGGCCGAACTTATCTGGCGGTGCTTTCCAATTTTGTCGCCACCGCTTCCAATGTGGAAAATTATGCCAAAATTATCCAGCATAAGGCAACCTTGCGCCGCCTGCAGCAAGCCGCCGCTGAAATTTCCGATCTCAGCTTTAACGAAGAAGACGATGTGGATATAATTTTGGACGAAACCGAAAAAAAAATCTTCCAAATTTCCCAAAATTATTCTAAAAATGTTTTTATCTCGATAAACAATCTTTTAACCGACGCTTTTGACCGTATTGATGAGCTGCACAAACAAAGCGGAAAATTGCGCGGCCTGCCCACCGGTTTTATCGATTTAGACAAACTCCTGGCCGGCTTGCAAAAATCAGATTTGATAATTTTGGCGTCTCGTCCGTCGGTCGGAAAAACTTCTTTGGCTTTGGATATCGCCCGCCATGTCGCGGTAAAAAGCCGCGAGGCAGTCGGCATCTTCTCTTTAGAAATGAGCAAAGAACAATTAGTCGACAGAATGCTTTGCGCCCAAGCCGGAGTGTCTCTTTGGAAAATGCGCACCGGTAATTTATCCGACCGTGAAAATGACAATGATTTTTCCCGCATCGGCGAAGCCATGGGCCAGCTATCCGAAACACCGATTTACATTGATGACTCGGCCTCCACTTCTATTATGGAAATCCGCGCCAAGGCCCGGCGCTTAAAAATGGACAAAGGCCTGGGTTTAATCGTTATCGATTATTTACAGCTAATGGAAGGACGGGGCAAGTATGGCGATAACCGCGTCCAAGAAGTTTCAGAAATCAGCCGCGGACTAAAAGGCATTGCCAGAGAACTTGATGTTCCGGTTCTGGCTTTATCCCAGCTTTCCCGCGCCGTAGAACAGGAAAAACCGGCTATTCCCAAACTTTCCCACTTACGCGAATCAGGCTCAATCGAACAAGATGCTGACGTAGTAATGTTCGTTTACCGCAAAGCAGCCGACCGCAGTTATGACTATGAAAGTTTAACTGAAGAGGATAAACATTCGGCCAAATTATATATCGCTAAACACCGCAACGGCCCGACCGGCTCGGTTGACCTTGTCTTTAACTCTGATACCGTGAGCTTTAATAACCGGCAAAAACTTGACTATGGCGAACCGCCGCCGGAATTCTAATCGCTAAATTATAAAAACATTAAATCATGTTATCTTAACAACTTTTTATGTTCGAAAAATTAAAACAACTCAAAGATTTACGCAACAAAGCTAAATCAATTCAAGGCGCTCTCTCGGAAGAAAAAATTACCGGAGATCGCCACGGCATTAAAATCAGCATGGACGGCAACATGAACGTGTCGGCGGTAGTGCTCGAAAAAGAAATGACCAAAGAAGAACTGGAAAAAAAATTGCCCGATGTCATCAATGAAACCATAAAAAAAGCCCAGCGAGTAATGGCGGAAAAAATGCGTTCGATGGGCGGACTCCCGGGAATGTAATTAATCTTGCGAAAAACAATGCGTTTTCCAGCCGCAATCCAAAATCTTATTGACGATCTAAGTCAAATTCCTACTGTTGGGCCGAAAACGGCGCAGCGGTATGTTTTTTATTTACTGAAACAGCCTAAAGAATTTTTAACCAAGATCGCCGCCGATATCGTTAATTTGAAAAAAAATTTAAAAATCTGCAACACCTGCCTGGCCGTTGCCGAAACCGACCCCTGTCCGATTTGCGCTGATCAAACGCGCGATTCGGCAACACTTTGCATTATTGCCACTCAGCCGGAAATGTTGGCCATTGAAACAACTAAAAAATACAATGGTTTATATTTTCTCTTAGGCCGAAACCTGCGTCCGCAAGAAGGTGTTGGCGTGGAAAAAATCAGCATCGCCAAATTAGAACAGCGCCTTAAGCAAGGAAAAATTAAAGAAATAATTCTGGCTCTTTCCCCTACTCTGGAAGGAGAAACCACTTCCCTGTATCTTGCAAAAATTTTAAAACCGCTCAAAATAAAAATAACCCGCCTGGCGCGCGGGCTGCCGATGGGTTCGGATATTGAATACGCGGATGAGATAACTCTGAATAACGCACTGAAAAACCGAAATGAGGTTTAAAACTTATTTTAAAATTAATCTCGTTTGAGGCGAATGAAAATTCGTAGCGATTTTTTAAAAAATCGCCCAGAATTTTCGCTGAGCCGAGAATGAGATTGATTTTAAAAAACCATTTAAAAAAGACCGCTCAAATTTGAGCGGTCTTTTGTATTAAGCGATGGAAGTAATTTTTACTCTTGTGAATGGCTGGCGATGACCGACGTTTCTGGTATATCTGGTTTTATTTTTGAATTTAATCACAGAAATTTTATCACCTCTGCCCTGTTCAAGAATTTCTCCCTCAACCTTATCCCCCAAAGACGGCTTGCCAATATTTACGGCTGTTTCATCAGCAATCAAAAGAGTTTCGAAACTAACCTTTTCGCCTTGTTTTTTATCGATTTTTTCGATATTTAACTCCTGACCATTAGTAACTTTGTATTGTTTTCCGCCAGTCTTAATAACAGCAATTTTAGCCATAGTATTGTTAATTTTAGATAAATAAAAATAGCTCCAAGAAGCTTATTACATAATATAATGAAAACGGCTAAAATGTCAACGCTTTAAGCAAATCCCGCTCAAAGATAGAAATATAGACAAAAATTTTCAGCCTAAACCAAATAATGTTCAGCTTAGACCAAAAATTCTGCAAATGCCAATATTTTTTAAAAATTAATTGCTGATTTAATAAAGACCAGCGGCGCACAGCCAAGCTTTTTTCCTGGCGCGCCTTTATCGCCGCTAAATCCCCAATACCTGCCGCACTAGCGGTTCGATCGTGATAAATAACCGCCTCTGGCACGCAGACTGATTTCTGCCCGGACAAATAAAACCGGTAAGCCAAATCGCAATCTTCTTTATACATAAACATCCTCTCGTCTAAATATTTTTCATCTTCTTTAACATGCTCCAGAGCGGCCATCCTAAACAAGCCGCAAGCCCCGGATGGTCCGATAATATTGGCCTGGCGAAATTTTTCAGAATCCCTCTTTCCTTGGCCAACATCAAAAAATCGCAAGCCGCTTTTCAGGGCGATGCCGTAAGAATCAACAAAATCGGTTTTTTTATTCTCGGCAAAATTCCATTTTAAAATTTTAGGACTTGCCGAACCCAAATCTTTATCCGCTTCCAATTTTTGCGTTAATTTTTCCAGAACATCCGGCTCAAAAATAATATCTGAATTAGTCATTAAAAAATAATCGGCCTGTTCATTTTTGGCTCTGGCAATCATCCGATTATAAGCCGCCGCGAAACCAAAATTTTTTCCTTCAGCCATAATTTCTATCTCCGGATAATTAGTTCGCAAATATCGCTCATTTTCATCGCCGGCCTGGCCATTATTGAAAGCAGTAATTTTAAAATTCTGAAAAGTCTGTTTTTTCAAGGATGGCAAAAAAAACGGCAGATACTTAAAAGTATGCTGCCCGTATACTATAAAACCGATGATTATTTTTATTTTATTATCAGAGAAATTCATTTTGTAGTATGTAGTAAGTAGCATGTAGCAAGGTCTTTTTAAAGCCCATACTACATGCTACTTACTACTTGCTGCTATATTACCATCTTTCCCGCCAATTTTTCTTTGGCCAAAATCTGCGCTTCAAGCAAACTGTCAAAAGTTCCGGCATCAAGCCACGCGCCTTTTACTTCCGCCACCTTTAGCTCTTTTTGCTCCAAATACCAATTATTTATATCAGTAATTTCTAATTCTCCGCGCCCCGAGGGTTGAAGATTTTTAGCTAACTCCACCGCCCGGCTGTCATAAAGATATAATCCGGTAACAGCATAATTGCTGATAAATTTCTGGGGCTTTTCTACGATTCGCTTGGCTTGGTTTTGAGCATCAAATTCCACAACGCCAAAACGTTGAGGGTCAGCAATTTTTTTAGCAAAAATCTTGCCGCCCTTTTTAAATTCTTTTATCTCAGCGGTAAAATCATCTTCAAAAATATTATCACCCAGAATCAGGGCGATATTTTCCTTATCAATAAAATTTTCGCCAATAATCAAAGCGTCGGCCAGTCCCCTGGGCTCATCCTGAACTTCATAAGTAAATTTCGCGCCAAATTCTTTACCCGAGCCTAATAAATTTGAATAATCTCCTGCTCGTTCCGGCGCCATGATAATCAAAATTTCTTTAATGCCCGCCTTAAGCAAAGTATTTAACGGGTAATAAATCATCGGTTTATTATAAACCGGTAAAAGCTGCTTGCTGGTTATTTTAGTTAACGGCCGAAGGCGCGTCCCTAGCCCGCCGGACAAGATTATTCCTCTCATAAATAGAGCGAAATGAGCATTTTTTAAAAAATAATTTACCAAAAATAATGGCGCGCTTCTGATGGCGAATTTGTGTTATTTTAATTAAAATAACAATAACACAGCCATGCAATAAAATCCACCCTGGGCTTATTGTCTGCTCCATTCTTTACCCTGCCTGACTAAAAGCTCTTCAGCTTTTAGCGGTTCAGCCATCAGCTCCTTAACAATTTCTTCCATTCTGGCTCCTTGAGAGCCCTTAATCAGTAATAAATCCCCTTCTTTAATCCGATCCTGGACAAATTTTCCCGCCTCCAAATTATAAGGAAAATGAAATATTTGCTCTTCTTTCAGGCCGGCCTCTTTTGCGCCCCGGTCAATATCGCGCGAACGCTCGCCAACCGTAACCACTAAAGCAAATTTTGCGTCAGCTATTGACCTGCCCACCGCGTGATGGCCCTCTTCGCTGTAAGCGCCCAATTCCAACATATCCCCCAGAACCGCCACTTTGCGAAAAGGTTTATCAGTCTCAATCTGGCTGATAAAATCAATGGCGGCGATTGAGGATTGAGGCGAAGAATTATAAGTATCATCAATGATTAAAGAATGTTTAATGCCGGGAATTAATTTCATTCTTCCGCGGGGGGAATCAAAAATTTTTAAGGCAGCGGCAATTTCCACCAAATTTAAGCCAAACGATAATCCAACGGCAATAGCGGCCAGAGCCGCATAAACGACGGCCGTGCCCGCAACTTTTGGCAGAATAACGGGCACCATAGATCCCTTATAACTTACTTTAAAAGTTAAACCAAGCAAATTATCCAGACTTTTTGATTCTTTAAATTTAAAAAGCAGGTTGCTTGCCCTCACTTCAGCGCCATCCTTAAAGCCGTAAGTCATAACCCTCATTTCACTATCACGGACCAAAGCTTTAGTTTTTTCATCGTCAAAATTAAGAATGGCCCAGCCATTTTTGTTTAAATTTTCCAGCAGCTTTTCTTTTTCTTTTTGAATTTTTTCAACTGAACCGAAACTTTCCAAATGCGTCGCACCGATAGTTGTGATCACGCCAACATCACAGCCGGTTATGCTGTTTAAATAATCCATATCTCCCACCTTATCAACTCCCATTTCTAAAATAAGAATATCCGGAAAATTCTTGTCCCTGAAAAATATCAATCTACCGGCTTGGAAAAAAATCGCCAGCCAGCCAAAAATATTTTTTCCGGGCGTTTCCGCGCCAATAACGCTTAAGGGCAAACCCAATTCATTATTGTAATTTTTCAAGCTGCGGCGAACATTAAACTTAGAACTGAGGGCAACAAAAACTGCCTCGCGGGCGCTGGTTTTGCCGACTGAACCCGTAATACCAATAATTTTAGGATGGTATTTTTTTAAAATTAATTTGGTTAAAAACTTAAGTTTAAAAAGGATAATTTTTTTAAGCATAAACCTTTGTGATTAGAAATTAGAGATTAGAGATTGGGAAAAAATGCCAAATCTCAAATCTTCAATTTCAAATATCATATTTTATCTTTCTTTCGGAATTTTATAATATTTAAGCATAAAATCGGCGATTTCTCTGAAAAATGGCGTGGCAGTGTAATCAGCCCAGGGGAAATCTTTCGGATTATTAAATTTAATCAACATAACGAATTTCGGATCATCGGCCGGAGCCATGCCGATAAAAGAATGGATTGTTTGACCGCTATTATAACCAGTCTTAGTGGGCACTTGAGCCGTGCCTGTTTTACCGGCGATATAATAACCGGAGATTTTAGCTTTCTGGGAATGGCCGTTTTCCACATCTGAAATCAACATTCCCACCAGAAGATTGGCGGTTTTATCGGAAAGAACTTTTCGCACCTCCTGCGGCTTGGTGACTTCGCTAGAACCATCTTCGTTAATTATTTCGTTAACAATGTATGGCTTCATTAAAACACCGTTATTGGCGATCACCGCGAAAGACATAAGCATTTGCAGAGCCGTAACGCTGAGCCCTTGCCCAAAGGAAGCCGTAGCCGCATCTAAAGTATTTATTTTTTTCGCTAAAAGATTGTTGATATTGCCGGCGCTTTCCGATTCAAGTTCAATCCCGGTCCGTTCGCCAAAACCAAAATTTTTCACATATTCGGAAAATTTTGGCGCCCCGATTTTTTCCATGGCAAATACGGCACCAGTATTTAAGGAATATTCCAAAACATAGGTCATGTCAACAACGCCATGGGCGCCGGCAGTCGCATTTCTTATCGGTTTGTCCCAGCCCTTTTCGATTATACTGCCTTTATCCTCATAGGTTGTCTCCGGCGTCACCTTGCCATCATTTAGGGCCGACGCCATAGTAATCGCCTTAAAAACAGAGCCCGGCTCATATTGTTCAAAAACCACGGGGTTATTAAAAACGCTGATATTCTTCTCGTCCTGATAATTATTCGGATCAAAATCCGGCCAAGAACACATGGCGATAATCGCGCCTGTTTTTGGATCAACGGCTACCATACTGGCAGAATCAGCCTTATGCAGCTTAGCGGCTTCGGCTAATTTTTGGCAGGCAAAAAATTGCACCGAACGATCAATGGTTAAAACCAAGTCACTGCCGTTTTTTGCTTTAACATATTCCCGATCATCTAAAATAGCGATATTCCTTTGCGCCCCGATATCCGTTTTTAAATAACCCGGGGTTCCTGATAATTCCTTGTCAAAAAAACCTTCCAAACCATAATTGCCAATCATAACATTGCTATCCGCCCGGACAAAACCGGACAATTGCGAACCGATATTATTTTCCGGGTAATACCGGTAGCTTTCCTGCGTCTGATAAATGGCGTTAGGATGAATTTCCAGCAATAAACCATCGCCTTTGTCCCGGTAAACTTTGCCGTTCCTAATAGATAACTCTTCAAATTTAATTTGCTGGCCATCGCTGTCCATAAAAAGAGAATAAAATCTTTTTAACGTTTCTTCGTCAACTTTCTTTTTTAACAGCGCATATTGAGATTCGCTCCGGCCCAAAAGTTCCAAATAACCGCTGATGATTCCCGCTTTCAGATTATCAACTTCTTCACTTTTTTTCTTCTCTCGGCCTAAAAGCCAAGTCTTATCGTTATGCAATAAGTTGAATTTACGGGTAATTTCGGCTTGCTGAATCTTCTTTTCTTCAGCCGGCAGGTTGGCGGCCGCGGCCAATTGAGCGCTTAAATCGGCCTGATCTATTTTTTGAAAATTATCGTCCACTGTTTTTTGCGTATCTGCCAAGTCAAAAACAAAAAAAAGCTTATTGGCGATATCTTCCGCGTCAGCCTTATTTTTTATATCCCTAGGAACAGCATAAACCAGCGCCAATTGCTTATTGGCCGCCAGAGGATAAAAAACATCAGTACCGGTTTTATAGCGATCAAGCATTAATATTTCTCCTCTTTCCGGCAGCAGGGTGCTTTCCGTCTGCTGCTGGTTATTTGCTTTTGCGATATAAATTTTATATTTAAAAATCTGCAGATCAAACAAGCGCCAGATAATTAAAAGCCCAAATAAAAAAACAATCGCGATTAAAAAATTAATGCGATTATTATGCAAGCTATTAAGATTGTCTCGCTTATATAAATTCATTCTTTATCTCGCCAAAGCGACGCCGTTGTCCGCTTTTATATAATCAATATTATCAACTGCGACCATATTCAAATTTTCTATTCTTTTAGCTAAATTTCCATAAGATTTGAGCGCCATTGTCTCGACATTCATCTTTTTATTTTCCCCAACTAAATAGTTAACAGTAACCTTTAATGCTTGTAATTTAAAGCCTTTAATTACCAAATCATTTATCCCCGTTATGTAATACAGGCTGCCAATAATAATCAGCAGCAATAAAAAACCATTTAACGTTTTAATATTGCGCCAAGCCGGTTGTTTTTTTTCAATCTGTTGAGAATAAACTCCTGCGAACTTTTGTGTCATTTTTTTATTTTTATTTTTTATATTTTCTCAGCGGCTCTTAATTTTGCGCTTCGGCTGCGGGGATTTATTTTTATTTCTTCTTCGGCAGGTATTACAATTTTTTTGGTGATTATTTTTAAGGTTGCCTGATGATTGCAGCGGCAAAGCGGAATTTCCGGCGGACAAAGGCATTTTTTGCTTTCCTGGCGAAAGTAATCTTTAACGATTCGGTCCTCAAGGCTGTGAAAAGAAATAATTACTATTTTTCCGCCGCTCTTCAGGGCGGCAACGGCTTGCGGTAAAACTTTTTCTAAACTTTCCAATTCTTTATTAACCACTATCCGCAAAGCTTGAAATGTTTTAGTCGCCGGATGCACCCTTTCGTTCCATAAACGGCGCGGGATAGCTTTTTTTATTATTTCCACCAAATCACCGGTCGTATTAATGCGGTTCAGCTTGCGGCGTTCAATTATGCCCTTAGCAATCCGCCGCGCCTGTTTTTCTTCGCCGTATTTAAAGAATATTCTGGATAAATCTTCCTCCTGATAAGTATTAATGATATTTTTGGTTCTTTCATCACTGCCATCTGAGCCAAACGACATGTCCAAAGGCGAATCTTCACGGAAAGAAAAACCTCTCTGGATATCGACTAATTGAAAAGATGAAAGCCCTAAATCCAAAACAAGGCCATCAAACAACGTTCCGGAAGCAAAATTATTCTCAATGATCGATGATAAATTGCTAAAATTATCTTGAACTAAAACAGTGTTATCTAATTTTTTTTCTGCCGTATTAACGATTGCCTGGGCATCCAAATCAATTGCCAAAATCTTTCCTTCAGGACCGACTGCTGCCGACAAAGCCGAAGTGTATCCGCCTCCTCCCAGCGTTCCATCAATGAAATATCCTCCCCGCTTTGGTGCCAGATATTCCAAAACTTCTCTAAGCATAACTGGCGTGTGTTGGTATTCCATCTTTTCGTATTTCGTATTTCGTATCTCGTATTTGGTATTTCGTAAAATTATACGAAATACGAGATACTAAATACGAAATACAAGTTAAACTCCCATTTCTCTCAAAGCTTCCGCAATTTCACCGCTATCTTTTTCCGCAATTGTCTTGTATTTATTCCACGCTTCTTCATTCCAAATTTCCAGACGATCAAAAAGGCCGGCGATAATAGTTTCTTTTTTTAAGTTAGCAAACTTTCTTAAATATTCCGGTAAATTTATTCTACCCTGATTATCAAACTCAACATTCATGGCTCCGGCCAGCATATGGCGGGCAAAAGCCCTGGCTTTAGCCTGGCTAATCGGCAAATTGGCAAACTTTTGAGCAATTTCCTCCCATTTAACTTTAGGATATAAGAAAAGACAGTTATCTAAGCCTTTCGTAACCACAGCACCTTTCTCTAACATATTTCTAAACTTAGCTGGCACGGCAACACGACCTTTACTGTCCAAATTGTGGCTATACTCACCGATAAACATAAATATTTTGAGATTTAGATTGAAAACTAAAAAATTGAAGACTGAAAAGTAAAGATTGGACAAAGATTGAAAATTAGATATTCACCTCTGTTCCCCACTTTTCACCAATACTATTTAATTATACACCACTAACCCACCACCGTCAAACACTTTAGGCTTATTTTTCAACAAAACAACTATTCTTTAAAATTAGCCAATAAAAAAACCGCCAGCACTGGCGATTTAAACTTTTTTCTAATTGTGGATAATTGTTATTAACAATTAATCCACAGAAATTAATAATTTGGTAATTTGCTTATCGGGTAATTTGGAAATTTGAAGATTCAGATACAGCTAATAAGCTAATACCCAACTATCCGAATTACCAAATAAACAAATCATCCGATTTCCGGTTCCCGATCATAAATCGGCTCAACAATATTTATTTCCCCGACTTTTTTAGTTTGGCCGACCGCTCCCCTGACCGGCACTCCCAAAGAAAAACCTAGGGCGTTGGCCGTAGCCGTGCCAATGCGCAAAGAAGTAAAACTGCCGCCGGAATTTTCAACTTCAATCCCTTCAATATCCTTAAGCTTGAATTTATTTTTCTTCAAAATATTTTCTATTACAGGTATTAGTTTTTCCGACTGCGTCCGCTCGGCTTCAATCTTGCTTTTGACAACAAAAATTCCTTCCACTTTAAGGCCGACTTCAATTTCAATCTGGCTGGCGGTATTAATATATAAAATCATATTGAATGAAATTATGCAATCAGTTTGATAAACGTAAATCAGTTTAGCTATAAATCTACCAGCAAAAAATATTTTTGTAAAGAAAAAAGCCTCTCGTACAATGCACGAGAGGCTGTTGTTAAAGGTTGTTGAAGAAAGAGTTACGGCTTTACCAAACCGGTACCGTCTACTTTGCAGACGATGTCGCAGTTAGCGCCGATTTTGACAGCCAAGGGCGAGAGCAGCAGAATTTCCTGCTTAGCCCATGTTCCCTTATTGCCGACGAAATTAAAGTGATAAGTCGTCCCCTTTGCCAGCTTGGCATCAAGAACGAAATACCCGCCAATCTTACCGACAAAAGTCCACTTGCTGGTATCCAAACCGGTAAGACTGACCGAATCATCATTCCGGCCGGAATAGGCAAAGGCCTTAACGGTGATACCAAACCTATAAACGGTTTCGGACTGGACTATTGAGGCGCCATACTGGGCAAGAACAAACGAAGTTGTGTCCGCCCGATACCGATAAACCTGCACTGGCGCTAAAGTCGTATCACGTACTATTGTCGTATCACCAGCCGCTGAAATCAGCCAAACGGTATGTACTATCCGAGTACTCACAATCGTGTCTTCGGTTATGATTCCCTTCAAAAAATCAGCGTCTAGCCAAACGGTATCACGCAGAAAACTTTTGGAAGTATCAATCACTCTTCCCTTGTCAATCGGAATGAAGGCGTGAAGAGCATAAAAAACAGTATCCCTGACGTGGACCGTGTCATGATTGGTAATTTTCAGGGTGTCATAGATAATTTTCCCCGGCAGAGTATCCCGAATCACGGTTATCACGGTTCTTATAATATACAGCGTGTCATGACCGCTGACTGAAAAAATCCTTCCGCTTTCAAAATGGATAGCCAGATTGCCATGGCCGCTGGAGTCTGACGGTTCAAAAAAACTGATTTTCTTGAGCGAATCAACTCTCACCCAATTTGATCCGCGGACGAAATTGATCCGCTTGTCCGCATTTTTGGTAGAAACGCGGAAAATCCACGCTCCGTCCCGTTCTCTTCCGATAACGCCCAGCCGCCAATTTGTCAGGTCTGCGCCATCGACCCGCATGCCGAGCAAGGAAGCACTGTCTTCGACCGCAGGATAAAAAGCCCTGCTGGCCAAAACCAGTTCATACGTCCAGACGCTGTCGTTAAGCTGCCAGGAATCCTGCAAAGCGAACATCGGCACGGAAAGATTGATTGAGTCAGTGGGGCCAGCCGGATTTTCGGAACATCCGAAAAACCCAACCGCCAACACGGCTGCCAGCAAAAAACACATAGTCCCTTTCATAGGACCCTCCTTTTGGTGTAATTTGTTTTCTGAAAATGTTTACTGATTGTAAAGAACACCCCTTCTTTCTAGGTATTTTGGAAGATCTGTCGGTTAACTCAGCCCCAACTTAGCATATAAAACGAAAAAGGTCAATAACCACGGAGTGCTTAGAAAAATTGTCTTAAAAAATTAAAGAGAGGGCGGTAATTTTTTTAACAAGCAACAACCAGCGTTTATTTAATTTTTTTTACAAAAAAAGCCTCTCGCACATTGTACGAGAGGCTGTTGTTAAAGGTTGTTAAAGAAAGAGTTACGGTTTTATCAGACCGGTACCGTCTACTTTGCAGACGATGTTACAGTTACCGCCGACTTTGACGGCCAAAGGCGAGAGCAGCAGAATTTCCTGCTTAGCCCATGTTCCTTTGTTGCCGACGAAATTAAGATTGTAAGTCGTTCCCTTTGCCAACTTGGCGTCAAAAACGAAATACCCTCCAATCTTGCCGACAAAATCCCATTTGCTGGTGTCTGCCAGGCCGATAAGAGCGACGGAATCGTCGTTGCTACCGGTATAAGCAAACGCTTTGGCAGTTATGCCGAACCGATAAACAGTGTCGGCACCAACTTTTGACGCGCCATATTGGGCGATAACAAACGAAACCGTGTCTGACAGATATCGATAGATCTGCACCGGCGCCATGGTCGTATCATACTTTGCGGTGGTATCACCTTTCTCTGACACCCACCAGACGGTATGAATGCTCCGGCGCTGCACAACCGTATCCTCCGTTATCACTCCCTTTAATGAATCAACATCCAGCCAGGAAGTGTCGCGCAGGAAACTTTTTGAAGTATCGGTAACCGTCCCCTTGTCAATCATGATTAGGGCGACAGTGTCGCGCACGTGAACCGTATCATGGGTCACAGTATTAATCCGCAGGGTATCGTAAATAATTTTCCCTGGCAGAGTAATCGTGTCCCTGACCACCTTGGTCATATACACCACGTTGGTCACCGTATCACGGACGTGAACCGTGTCGTGCGTGATCGTATGGAACAGAAGCGTATCAATGATAGTCTTACCTGGAATGGTAAGCGTATCTCTGATGATTCTGACCATCGTCACCGTATCATGCACAACAACCGCCGGTACCGATGTCGTATCCACCAGACTTCCGGGAAAGATCTTCCCGTACTTGTTCACTACCAGTTCCATAACCCAGCCCGCAGAGGTCTTCTTCCCCCAATAGGACTGTTTCAGAATGCTGGAATCGGCCCAGGATTTGTTATAATCCCCGCCGACGGAAAACTGGTAGCGCCCCGGCTTAAGCGTTACGACCAATGGATAATAACCATCGCTTTGGCGCGTTCCCAGAGTCTGAAGACTGTCTCTGTTCCAGGACGGCAAACCGATTGCGAAGGGAACGCCCCCCGTGACCAATCGGACAATCGAGCTGCTGAAGAGAATCGTATTTTTCCAGCTGCCGCTGCCCATATTGATCGGGTCTCCGTTTATCTTAACAATGTCGCCAAGAAGAACGGTCAGCGTGTCGGTGTTGTGCACGACCGTCGTGTCGCTGTGATACAACGTGTCATAGACAATAACACCGTTAACGACGCGCTGTATGATGTACAGCGTATCGCGGCCACCGTTCGTACTGCCGATGCGGGAAATCGTACCATTCTGGAAATGGATGGCCAGATTGCCGCCGCCTGAAGACGCTTCAAAGAAATCAATTTTCTTGAGCGAATCGAGCTGCACCCAATTGGATCCATTGGCGAAATTGATCCGCTTATCCGTGTTCTTGGTAGAAACGCGGAAGATCAAGACACCGTCCAGTTCTCTGCCGATAACACCAAGCTTCCAGTTGTTCCAGTCTGCGCCATCGGCTCGCATGCCGAGCAGTGCCGCGCTGTCTCCGACCGCAGGAATAAAAGCCCTGCTGGCCAAAGCCAGTTCGTACGTCCAAACGCTGTCATTCATCTGCCAGGAATCCTGCAAGACGAACATCGGCACGGAAAGGTTGATTTGGTCGGTAGAGTCTGTTTTCGGATTAGTCGGATTCTCGGAACATCCGAAGAGTCCGACCGCCAACACGACCGCCAACACGACCGCCAGCAAAAAATGCACAGTCCCTTTCATAGGACCTCCTTTTGAATTGTGGTTTATTTTCTAAAAAACATTACAGCTTGTAATGCTTGCTAATTGTAAAGTACATCTCTTCTTTCTACTTCTTTCTACATTCTTTCGGAATATAGGTCCAGCTTGCTAATGATTTATCAAGCCCGACCCATACCCCGAAGGGATATGGTTATCTGAATTTATTTTAGAAAAATAAGCTGAAAAACTTTTCGGCGAACTTCAGTTTGCGAACCGGAGCAACCAGGCTCTTTTTCTGAGCTATGGCATCGTGATAAATTTTCTGAACATTTTCAGTTATCACACTCCAATCGTATTCCTCGCTAACTCTTTTTTTCTGCATCACACCCATGGCTTTGACAGCTTCCGGATTGCGCAACAGACCATTAAGCTTGCCCATCAAATCGGCGGCATTCTTATTTTGGAAAGTATAACCGGTATGAGAAATTACTTCTCTGTTTTCCGGAATATCCGAAACCAAAGTGGCGGTACCGTGAGCCATCGCTTCCAATAAAGCAATAGATAAACCTTCCGATTCGGACGGCTGGACAAAAAGATAAGCATTGGCAAAAAATTCATTGATAATCGGACCGCTTTGCGCGCCGGTAAAAATGATTCTTTTGTCACCGGCAGCCATTTCCTTAAGCTCTTTAACAAACTTATCGGTATGAGCGCCACCGCCGACAATCACTAATTTCTTGTCCGTCTTAATGTTCTTGTATGCTTTAATTAAATATTGCAATCCCTTGTGCTTAATAATGCGCCCCAAAGCCAAGATATAATTATCTTTTTTCAAGCCGAATTGTTTAATCTCCTCTGCAACCGAATTCTTGCCAACTTCCACGCCATTAGGAATATATGCAGGCACTCGGCCGTATTTTTTGATCGTATAATCTTTTAAATTCTTGGAAACGGTAATCGTCTTGTCGGATAAACGGCAAGCGACAAATTCGCCAAATTTCAAATACAGCTTAGCAAAAATACCCCATTTCTGATGGAAATAATCCTTGCAATGAAAAGTCGAAACAACCGGCACGCCTGGCTTTAAAAGCTTAACCAGCCAAATTAAAGAAGAAGGTCCGATGGCATGAAAATGAATAACATCAACATCTCTCTTGGCCACATCTAAACAAGCGCGGAAAGTATGAGTGATCGCGTCCAAATTTTTAGTGGCAACGGAAGGCAAGGAAATCAACTTAACTCCTTTGTATTCCTTTAAATTGCTATTAGTATAATTAGGACGAGTATACACCAAAACTTCATGACCGGCCTTAACCAAGCGGACAGATAAATCTTCCACGTGTTTTTCCACTCCACCGGAAATGCTTGGTATTCCTTTTTGCCCAATGATAGCTATTTTCATAAATGTGGATAATTAAAACCTTATTGGCTCTCACCTTTGTTAAAAGATGAGAGCGATATAAGAGTTCAATTTTACTCAATGCGGAAAGAAGTGCTGTAAGTTTTACCGAAAGTTAAGCCGGTAACTTTGATATCAGCCGTTAACGGGCCTTTCACAACCGGAACCGTAATTATCACTTCAAAGCGGCCGTTATCATCAGTCTTAATATTAGAAACAAGAACTTTATTGAATTCTATTTTCAAGTTCTCGCCAGCGCCGAAACCAGTACCATGAATTGAAATCTGGGAATTAACAGCACCGCGATTCTTGTCGGTAATCAAGCTTAAAGCTTCAGTCGGCCGAGTTTCTTTTTCTACCGACATATAAACAGCAACTTTTTTCAAATTTTGATCAAGAACCAAAATGTTAGAACTGTTGAAGACGGCAACTTTTTCGCCGGTCACATCATAAGCGGAGCTTAAGCCCATCGCCCAGCTGCCAACCGGAGAATTACTTGTGGTATAAGACCAATTACTGATCTTAAAAGTATCTTTATTAACTTTAACAACGCCGACGCCATCAGAGAAATAAAGATAATCCGGATTAGTTGAATCAATAACATCATAACCGGTGGTGGAAGTGTGCTTAAGTTCTTTTTTGACATTACCGTCAAAATCAAGCGCCTTTAAGGACTTATCATCAACCAGATACACGAGACCGCGATCACTATCGCTGGAAATAACTCTGGTAGTTCTGACATCATTAGAGGCAATCGAATATTCAGCAACCTTTTGCCGAGAAGCAGTGCTATAAATATTCAATTTATCTTGCAAATTAAGAATTAAATTTCCCGCAGCGGCAAATTCGGCGGAACCAAGGCTCATATTATTAACCATGGAATAAGAATTTATCACCTGATAATCCTTGTTCCAGATTTTCATTCCTTTACTGCCGATAGTCACTAAGTTGCCGTTAACCTTTTCCAAACGGGCAAGCCAATCCCAGGAGTTATCCTTGATCTTGACCGCGACGGTCGGAACTTCCGGATTGGTGATATCGTACTTGTATAAGTAACGCCCATTTACCAAATAAACATAAAGATTGTTGTTGGCTTTTTCAAAAAGCAAATCGCCAAACTCAGCGCTTTCCCTGTCAGTTGACTGGATAGTAGCCACCTTGTTAAGCTGGTTGCCTTTTAAAGCAAAAAGTTCGAACTTGCCGGTATTGGTAGTGCCGACATAAAATACTCCTTTATAACTGACGGAATCGCCAGAATAATAAGTTTTGTTTTTACTCTCAACAGTTTTTGTAAAAACCGGAGAGATTCCTAGGGTTGTAATCGCAAACAAGACAGCGATAATTAAAACTTTCTTCATAGTTTTTAGCAATTTAAAATTAAATTATATATATAATTGATTTAAAGATAATCATAAGAGTATAGCACAAATAAGAAAAACTGTCAATGGTTTTTCGTTAATATTTGTCTATCTGGTAAATTTGGCTTAAATAAGCAAAATTTATCAATATTTTAAATCCCTTTCCCTTGTCTGCTTGTTTTAAAGATCCTACTCTATATAACTCTATCGGCCGTAAAAAAATTACATTTTCATGGCCCTTTCATATACTTCCTTCAGGTTCTGATAATATTTTTCCCGATCATTTTTATCTTTTATGGCCGCGCCGGCTTGCTCGCCAATGCTTTCCTGCAACTCCGGATGAGATAAAATATATTCAATTTTATTTTTAAGATCTTCGATGTTGCCCGGCTCAAAAAGAAAACCATCGACACCGTCCTGGATCATTTCCTTCAGGCCGCCGAGACGCGAGGCTAAAACTATTTTTTTCAAAGCCATCACTTCCACAACAATATACGGCGCATTCTCGTACCATTTTGAAGGCACAACCACAAGCTCCGCTCCTCTCACCTGGCGCCAAAGTTCGGCGCCGGTCCGATAACCCAAAAAATTAACGTTAGAAATTTTCTCCTGGCTGACAATATTTTTTAATTCCTTTTCTGCCGGTCCGGTGCCGACAATATTTAAAGATATATTGGTCTTAAGCCGGCCGTAAGCGCGCAACAAATCAGCAATCCCCTTTTCCTCGCTGATCCGGCCATAATAGAGAATATATTTTTTCTTAACCGCCGACGGCGATGTTTCCTTTATTTCCTCGGCTAAAAACGGATTGGGCAAATAAACGATTTCTTTTTTAAAGCCGAATTCTTGGAATTTTGAAATTAAAAACTGGCTTGGCGAAATAAATAAATTGACCTTGGAATAAACTTTCCAGAATTTATGCAGATAAGCTTCGATGGTGCAAACCAAACTTTTAAAAAAAGAATTATCAACGCATTTATCTTTAAGGCAAAAATAATATTTATTCTGCTTGCTTCTTTCCCAAATCTGGCCGCGCACCAAAAGGCTATAATTCGGACAAATTAGTTTATAATCATGCAGCGTCATCACCATAGGAATCCCGTGTTTTTTTAAAACGTTGATTATTGAAGGTGAAAGCTGATGATAAATATTGTGCAAATGCGCCACGTCCGGCTTAAACTTTTTCAACAACGCTTCTAATCTATTGGCGGCCTGAAAATTATACCAAATCCGCAAAGTGGAAATAATTTTTTTTCCGATACCCAAGCCCTTTTCCCGGTAATCAATATTGTCGACAAAAAATTCAGACCACTTGCTTGGCTCGTTGGAAGGATGATTCATGGAAAAAAAAGCCACTTCGTGGCCATGCTTGGCTAAAATATTAGCCGTGTCAAAATAAGCCCGCTCGGCGCCGCCCCGCAAATAATGAAATTTGTTTATTAATAGAATTTTCATAAATTATTTTTTAAAAACTATGCCCGCTTGCCCCATTAAGACCTTAATCCCGGTTAAAGAGATTAAGGCGTCATAAATCCGGCTCAAAAGGCTGATGACCGGAAATCGGAACAAATAGCCGATAGTAAAAGGATAAAATTTTATTTCTTTGGTCTTAAAGCCGGCGGCCTCAAAAGTTTTCACCAGCTCGGCGATATTTTTGTAAGCATAATAAGTTTCATAGGCTTCGGAAAATTTTGCCTTGCCTTTTATCAATTGATGGAAAAAAAGCGGTGTATGGCGGGAAATAAAAAATTCCAAGGCCTGCGGATTCGGCACGGAAATCGCCAGTACCCCTCCCGGTTTGATGATCCGAAAAATTTCTTTGGCGGCCAAAGACAAGTTCGGCACATGCTCCAAAACGTAATTGGAAAAAGCCAATTCATATTCGGCGCTTTTTACTTCTTTCATATTCTCAGCCGAACAAATAAAACGCCGGCCGGCATGCGGATTATCCATATTGCACTCATAAATATCAGCGCGATCAACGATAAAATCAAGCCCGGCGGCGGAAAGATAATTTTCAATAACAAAACTTTTACCCGCGCCGATATTAATTATCTTTACCGGCTGATTTTTATTTTTCAGGTGAGAAATCGACTGGTCAATCAAAAATTTTTCGGCTGGAGTTTGCATAAAAAATTTTGAGGGGAAAACCCTTGGTTTATTAGAATATATTTTTTAAAATTTATCACAAATAAACTCGGCTAAATTCTTCAAATTTTTAAGCGGCGATAAAAGCAGGCTAAAAGTAAAATTGGAAGCAACCTGGCAAGAACACTGCTCGCACTCTTTGGGAAAATTGCCCTTTCTGATGCTTTCTTTTAAGCTCTCCAGACTAAGCAGGGATTTTTTCAAGCTTTTATTTTTAAGATTGCCGCGCGGCGCAAGCATCGCGCAAGGCAGAACTCCGCCGTCGCAATCAATAAAAATTTTAGTAAAAATTTCCAAACATTTATAGTCAGGCAGGATATTTTCTATCCATTTCCCCTTCCGGGCTCCCGGCTGCTGAAAAATAAAATAATTTTTTATCCATTGGGAGATGGCCGGCAGATTATTGTCGATTTCCAGGTTTTTCGCCAAAACAATCGAGTTTTTGATTTTCTTCCGCAAATCGGAAAAATCTTTTTTTGCCGGCAAAAGATCCTCTTTGCCCTTGATATTTTTTACGGCATCGTAATTAGACCAGACATGAAGCGGCTGAAAAAAAATCGATTTCACGCCCAAATCGCTGGTGAATTTAATTAAGTCCTCAAGCTGTGAATAATTTTGGTTGCTGATAACCGAGGCAAAACTGACCTTAATATCATTGGCCAGCATCTTTTTGACGCCGGCAATGGTTTTCTGGAAAAAATCCGCTCCGCCGCGAAGCTGATTATGGATTTCCGCGACCGGCGAATCAAAAGAAATAAAAATTCTTTTTAATTTTTTCAAAGCCGCCATTTTTTCTTCAGAAAAATCAGCAATCATCAGGCCGTTCGACATGATATTAAGCTCCAAGCCGAGACTGATCGTATAATCGATTAATTCCCAAACTTTATAATAAACAAAAGGTTCGCCGCCGGAAAAAGAAATTTCTTTAACGCCCAGATCCTTGGCCTCTTTGATCAATTTTTTCAGCCGCTGAAAATCCAAATCTTTTTTATGGTCAAGACATTTTACCTCGCAATAAACGCAATTAGAGTTGCAATAACTGGTAATGTTTAAAAATAAATGGTTATATTTTAATCGGCCGCGCCGATAAGCAGCCGCGAAATTGACATATTTCAGAACTCCGCGAAAAAACTTTTTTATTTTTTTCCAAAAATTATTCATAAAAATTTAAGTTAAAATCTTAAGATACAAATCTTCGTATTGTTTGACTATCTTTTTAATTTCAAATTTATCTAGAACCTTCTCCCTGATATTCTTTCCTAAGCGGGCGCGGGCTGCCGGTTCGGCCAATATTTTTTTTAGTTTATCCGCCAGCTCTTCGACATTGCCTTTCTCAAACAGCCAGCCATTAAGGCCATCTTCAATTATTTCCAAAATTCCATCCACCCGGCTGGCGATGATCGGCAAACCGGAAAGCCCGGCCTCCAGCAAGACGATGCCAAAGCCTTCCCAGCGGGAAGGCAGAACAAAAACATCCAAAGAACGCAAAAATTGCGGAACGTCTTTCTGCAAACCAACCAGCTTTACCCGCCTGTCCAAGCCGAGCATTTTTATTTTTTTCTCCAAATTTTCTTTTTCCTCTCCTTCACCGGCGATTAAGCACTCTACTTCTTTAATTTTAGCCAAGGCTTCAAGCAAGTAGTCAAAGCCTTTCTGTTCGGTCAGGCGGCCGATCGAACCGACAACCAAAGGCCGGCCGGATGGCTTATAATCACGCGCCAAAGGAGAAAACTTATCCGTTTCCACGCCATTATAAATAACTTCAATCTTTTCCGGCGCCACCCCTTCATCCGCAATTAAATATTTTTTAATGGCTTTTGAAGCGGCCACGATCCTTATCGCCAATAATGAAGTTAAAAATTTAGCCAGTTTTCTTAATTTGCCTTCAGAAAAATTAACATTCTGCTCGGTAGAAATTATTTTTTTCACGCCAGCCAGACGGGCGCAAATCCGTCCGTAAAAATCGCCGCCGAAAAGATGGGTATGAACGATATCGGGCGAAAAATTTTTAATCGCTTTAACTATCTTAAAAAAATCAAAAATAATCGGCCGGTTCAAACTGCCGACAATCGTCACCGGTATCCCTTGCTTAATCAATTTTTCTTCCCAAAGTCCGCCAGCTTTAAGACAAAGAATTCCTATGGAAAATTTTTCCGGATTAGAAAATTCGGCTAACAGTGCAGCCATTTTTTCTGCCCCGCCCGGAAGAAGACTGGGAATAATATGCAAAATTTTAATTTTTTTCATAAATGTTGTTTGGACCGCGGAACGATCCGCCTCCGCCAGTTGGCAGATGGCGGACGCCGACCCTCGCAATTATTTTTGTTCCACTGATAAATTTTTTTTCTGCTTTGATTCTCTCGCCTTTTTTCTGACAATATTAATCGCAACCAGCCCCAAAGCGAGCGGCAGCCACAGCTTGCCTTTGTAGTAAGAAGTGTTAAAAAATTGAACGACAAACATGCCGATCCCTCCCAAAAATATCGGCAGCAGCAATTTAGTTTGCTCTTGATACTTTTTTAAAGTCCGGTAAAAAAGCGTAATAATACTTAAGAATAGCAAAGCAAAGGTGAAAATTCCAAACAAACCATTCTCGGCCAAAACTTTCTGCCAAACCCCGTGAGAATCAAGCGGTCCGCCATATTTGGCGATAAACCGAAGATCGTTGGCCGTAAAATTTTCAAATTGTCCGCTGCCGAAGCCGAACAAAGGCTTTTCCTTAAATTTATCCCAGGCGATTTGCGACATTAAGATTCTGGTTTCCGTAGAACTGCCGCCAATGGAAAAATCGCTTTGCACTTTATACATATAAACTGAAAGCGGGGAAAGAATGATTAAACAAAAAAGTAAAACGACCAAGAGCTGCTCACGCGTTTTTTTATTGATGAAAAATAAAAATAAGATAACCTGAATGGCCAATGCCAGCCAAGCGGCGCGGGAAAAAGTCGCCAACAAAACCAAGGCCTGAAAAATCATTAAAATATTTAAAAGACGGTTAAGTTTCACGGAATTGGACCAATATTTTAAAGCTTGGGTAAAAAATAAAGAGACAATTAAAACTTCAGCGACTAAATTATGATTATCGCCAATCGGATAAATGCCAAAAATTTTTATCGGCAGAGTACGGATGAAGGCGTATTGCCAATCCTGCTGGAAAATCGAAAGTACGCCCATAACGGCGACAGTCAAGCCGGAAAGCATAAAACAAATCAAAGAGTTCCGTAAAATTTTCTCATTTTTTATAATATTAACCGGCAAGGTCAGATAAACTAAGTAAAAAAACAAAATCCAGCGGATCGAATACCAAATATTGCCGCCGATGTACTCGGACAAAACATTGGAAATCGTTACGCTGGTGAAAAAAAGAAAAAACGGTATTAAAAGCGGAAGGCGCAGGCTGAATTTCTTCCGGTCAAGAAATAGGCGATAAAATGTTTTTAAGAAGAAGGCGATAAAAACTGCCAAACCCAGCAAATCAATAAACGGGACTTCCAGGCTACCAAAATAAAAATTCCAGTTGATGACCGGCAGAAAAAATATCATCAAATAAAGGCCAAATTCCAGCTTACTGATAAATAATATCAAAATAGCAACAATTAAAAATAAAAGCGGCGCAATCGGATAGGTTGGCGTAAAAAAACCGGTAGCCAAAAACAAAACGCCTAAAAAGCCGATAAGCAAATAGTTCAACAATTTTTGGTCTTTTAATTCTTCCATTTCTGTTTTTGCCATATTTTACAGAACCTATCTCAAAAATAGCTTCGAGTCGTTTTTGCGGATTTTTTGAGCGAAAAATCCGAAAATTAAGGAGGAATAGCGGGCTATGCTGACGAAATTTTCGGATTTTGCAGCCAAAAAAGATCGAAAACGAGCCGGAGATTATTTTTAAGATTGGTTCTAATATAATAGCATGTAATAAAAAATTAAGAAAAAGTGCCAAGCTGGATTGCCTGGCACTTGTAATAACTAGCGATACTCTATTAACGGTACTCTATCTCTCCGCGCTTTTCCTCCGGCCAAACCCGGACGACAGCATGAGAAAACATTCTTTCCCAATAATCTTCCTTCATTTCCGCCGGACCAAGCGCTTTGCCCAGATTCTTTTCGTACTCCGGATAGAAACGATAGAAGTCGTTGGAATAAGCGAAATACCCGTTCCCCATCAAAGCACTAGCCAGGACAAAAAGCCGATGGTCCTTGTCGTGTCTGGAATGAACGATTGTGTAGGGGCCGGTGTGCAAATAATTGTCCTCGCACTGGTACCAGCCGTCAGCCGTCTTATCACCCAGATAATTACAGGGAAACTCTTCAAACATTTTACCGTTCAACAAGCTGTCGGCGGTAAAATCGAGCGACCCCTTGTTTCCGACAAGAATGAAATCCTTGCCCTTGGCATTGCGGATGGTCGTGAGAAAATCACGAATTCCCCGATACCAAGCCGAATCAAGTTCCGACCCGTTGTCATTGGCGCCATCATTATCAGCGTCAATCCCGTTGTTTCCTTTCCAGGAAGCGACCCAGGCGATGTTGCCGCCGGAGTTATCCATAAAATACCCGTCCCAGATCTTGTCGCTAAGAACCCTCTCCAGCAGGAAATGGACGATGAATTGGCTGTACTGTTCACCTTTTACGGCCGGACACAAGGTGCTCAGATTGAGCATCTTCATGCCGTTCCAAAAGACAACCGGATCTCCGTTGGGCTGCTTCAGCCAATAAGAGCTTCTGTTATCGCTCACTTCTGTCAGGACTTCTTTTTGCAGAGGCCGATCGTTGAGAACCTGCCTGCCAAAAAGCTCCATCGGATTTGAATAGCAGAGCAGTTTGATCTTTGGATTCAGCTCCTTGAGACGGACCAGACTTTCCCGGTTATTCACCAGATTTTCCATATCGGCGATAACCAGATGAAACCTGGCCAACGAATCGGCTTCTTCCAAACTCATCAAAGGCGACATCCAGTAGGAAGCCACCTTTGGGTTTTCCGGCAAATGGATCCGCATGGACCCGGCACAGCCGAAAAAAGAAAAAGCGGTAAAAGCGATGATTATCAACTTAAACATTGGAACCTCCCATGAATTGGTGTGGAAAGATTATTTTTAGCCTTTATTAAACAAATATAAAGAACGAATTAACTAATCAGCTTAGCATATTTTTAAAAAAATGTCAAGTATAACTAGTTTAATTCGGCCACAGGTGGTTTTTCCGGAATTAAAAGCAATGGAATTAAAGGCGAGGTCGACGATGTTTTTTTGGAATCAAAATTCGTAGCAATTTTTAGTCAAAAAAATTGCCCAGAATTTTGTCTGACAAAAAAATATCATCGACCGAACCGCCACTCTATCCCGCCCGCTCACGAGCGGCGGGATTATACGATCCGCCACTCGGCGGCGGCCTAAGGAGGCCTGGCCTCTGGCGGCTTTCGTATAAAAAAGCCACGATTGTTTAGGTCGTGGCTATTGTGTTCTTTCGGCCAAAATTAGCCTGGGAACTTTATCGGTGCGGTGATAAAATTGAACCCGCCCTGATTATTGTCTTTGATATCATCCGGATTTATGCCGGAAATATCCAGACCGTCCAGAGCGTGCGGGATGTAGCGGTTCCCGCCAATCGCGAAACAGTACATGGCTTTCATGATAATCTTGCGTCCCGAATTGTAGACGTAATAATTCCCTTGCAATGTCATGGGGCGCCCTGACCAATCGGGAGAAAACAGAACGGACGGTTTTGTGCCGTCAGTTTTTTCAACGAGGCTTTTGTGGATAAAATACACTCCGTCAGGCGAAACGCCGTAAAGTGCGGAAGTGTTTTGAGCCACGGCGGGGATAAGCAGGGCAAAAAGAATGATGAAGGACAACAGAATCTTTTTCACAGAACCTCCCTTGAAAAAAATGGTGGTGAACGGTTATTTTATTTCGGTTGCGCTTACCGGCGTGGTTACAAAATTGTACCCGCCCTTATTGTTCTCTCGAATGTCTTGACTCGCCCTTTTCAGAATTTCGCTGCCCCCTTGTAAGGCGGCATGAGGAAGATATCTCCCTCCCCCGATAGAGAAGCAGAAGACGGCGGTTGGAAAAAAAATCCGCTTGCCTGACCGATATATGTAATATCGTCCAGACTCAACCATCTTGCATTCCTTCCAGTCCGGGGAAAATAAAACTCTGGGATTGCCGGCAGAAACCGCCTTAAGCAATTCTTTGGCGACAAAGTAAATGCCGTCAGGAGTTGCTCCATACAAAGCGTCCGTCTCGATCGGAGGAGCGCTTTTGCGGGCAGTCTCTTTTTCATTTCTCAAGGCGAGACCGACGTTTTGCCAATACTCAAAGAAAGAATCTATCTTGCCTGATTGAAAAGCGGCGGAATCTCCCACGATCTGATCAAAAACGCTTTCGCTGGTATCCTTGCTTTCCTGCACCTCCTGAGGAGCTTCCGCCCAACAGTTGGTGGAATCATTTTGGGGTTCATCAGAAGCGAAATTCTTAACCAAACAAACCAAGTGGTTTGCATCGATTGAAAAAATTCGAACTGAATCATCCCAGGCCTTTTTCAGGGCTGCAGAACTGACACTTTCCTCGCCGGATTTGAATTGGAAAGACAAAAATACGTCTTTTCCCGTCTCATCCAACGAGCCAATGTCAAAATACACGCTATCCCTGGCGAATAAAATCACCGGAAACAGAAGGACCATCAAAAAAATAATTGATTTCATATTTCCTCCCGGAAAAAATTGGTTGTAATGTGCAATAATGAATAACGTTTAAGCCAAAATATTTATTCGGGCTTAAGTTTATCCGTTACTTTAAAAAAAATGGGGGTGTTGGTTGGATTTTATCCTTCCAACACCCCTTTTTACTAACGCTCGCTTACTTCGCTGCCGGTTTTGCGGCTTCCGTTTTCGCGGCTGCCGGTTTTGCGGCTGACGCCTTCACGGTTGTCGTCTTCACGACCGTTGTCTTAACAACTGTCGGTTTTGCCGGAGGAGCGACTGCTTCCGTGGCTGCCTGAGCGGCTGCTGACTGGAACGGCTTGACGTGAAAGTTATACCCACCGACACCATTATCCAGGATGTCATTGGGATTCACTCTTGCCAGAATTTCCTGATCAGTAACTGCCTGCAGGGCATGGGGTATGTAGCGATTGCCCCCGATGTCAATGCAGAAGTCAACGGCCATGCCCAGAAGCGGCACTTTGGCCTTGACGGTGTAGCAATCGCCGTCCAGAACCATGGCGTGACGGGCGAAATTGTCAGCCGCGGTCATGAGCTTCGGGTTGCTGCCGTCGGCTCCGTTCACGAGGGCTGACGAAATCCAGTACGTGCCGTCCGCTGTTACGCCGTAGGGCTTGCCGTTCGGCGAAGTGAAAGCGGCGACGAGACCGACGATTCCGACCAGGATAAGGCCGGAGAGATGAGAGAAACGCATAGAACCTCCTTGAAAAATGTGAATGGTGAATTGTTACCGGAAAAAGTTCAAGACATCGACATCGCAGTTAACGGCAATGCTGCCGCCATCCTGCTTCGGGACGCTTGAATGGAACGTTTCCTTGTACTCCAAGCCGAATTTCATGAAGTAATTGATGCTCCAGCTTGGTCCGCCTCCGATCTCAAACCGATGGTCTTCGAAAAGATGGCTCGCCTTGAGGGTCATACCCAGCATCATCGGCGTCTTCTTGGTCGAGATATCAAGAAAATAATATCTCATTCCAAAAAAGACAGACGACTTGTTGCCGGGCGGATCCTGCGCGCGGGTCAATCCTACGTGTTGGTATTCGCTCTTCTTCAGGTGGTAAAAGTCCCACTTTGTATCCAGCCAGCCTTCCAGCCAACGCCGACTATTCGGACTATTGACCACGAAAGACAAACCGGGACAAAAGAATTGCGATGTTTGCGTAGCCACATAACCGGAATCTGTCCAGCCATGTTCGTACTGCCAAGCGTAGTCCGCGAAGAAAGTCACTCGACTTTTTCCGGAAACTACATCCAGGTTTAACCCAAGAAACGGAGAAAAACCCACGTATCTTGACCATTCCGGCTTCGGACCATATCCGTCCCAGCCGCCAACCCCCAAATTGAATCCGAGGGCGACGTTCTTCGGTGAACCGAAGAAGTGATTGTACTTGCCACCATAATAATTATGGCCGTCAACCACTACTGGCAGAGGAAAATAATGTCCGACCCAGAGGAACAATTCGTCCCGATTGGTCAAATTACCGTTCTCCTTAGTGCTTACCGGTGGTGTTGCTTTTTCAGGTGGTGGTGTAGAAACCACGGTAGTACTTTCCACAACCTGAGTCTTGATCAAGCCCAAAGTGTCGATCCTAACAGTGGAGTCAACCTTGACGCCAGTGTCAAGCGCGCAAGTGTCAATCACTACAGTGAGAGTTTCATACTCGACCGTAGTGTCAAAGCATGGCGGATTATCGCACGGTGGCTGCTCTTCGCATGGCGGTTTTTCGTTCGTTACCGCCGTTGTCCACCAGCACCAGTTATTACAAACCTGGGGATTAGCCAGGATGTAAACCTGATCGCCGATGGTATCTCTGTATACTTGAGCAGAATACACCTCACCAGTTTCAAAGACGCATACCACTCTCTGTTTTACCTCCACCTTAAACCCTGATCCATGTTTCATGATGCCTGCCATCTCCTCCAGGTACTGCCCATTTTTGAGATAACTGTGTTCGGGCTGATCCTTGCTTAAAATTTCAAGGAATAAGTTCTTTACAGTATCAGGCATGGAGAATTCCGACAAAGCATCTTCAACAGGGTGATTGCCATAGCGATCAACTCCCTGAAACAACCAGTAATAAAAATTCGGGTCGGGAATGGAGATCGTTTGGCCGGCCTTTAGCGCTTTCGGATCTTTCAATCCGTTAAACCAGACGAGGACTCGCTCTTTGAGGCCATACGCCTTAGCCACAGTGGAAATATTATCACCACTGTGCAGCGTATACTCCTCCAGGAAATACTTCGTCCGCTGTTCGTTTGTAGCGAACTTCTTCGACGACAGCACTTGCCCAGTTGCGCTTGCTCCGAGTGCCATAATGAGTATGGCGATGGCGGAAAAGAAAATCTTTCCCATACGTTGCTCCTTTCGCCCTTGCGAGCGTTTGATTGTTAATGTTCAGTTTAAAGAAAATCTGTTTTAGATTTTCTCTTCCGGATATTTGACATTCAAATATCCGAATAAGACTATCTAAAAAATTATTTTTTCAAAATATTTTCCATGCTGCCATTATCCTGAAAATTTTCTTCGTTATAATTATTCTGAATCATTTCTTTTTCCTCTTGATATCCCCGGGCATCTTCTTCGATTTCTTTCTCATCATCTATATTTACAGCTTCGGCGAAAGCCGGTTCGCCTATTCCATACTGGCTAGTTTCTCCGATTAAATTAGCGTTCTTTTTAAACCATACCGGCCATAAGCGAATATTATATTTTTCTTCCGGAAACAAATAAATATAACAAAGGAAAAAAATACAAGAAAAAGCGACAGCTAAACCAAGATCCAAAGGCACGTTGGGCAAAACCGGATAATTGGAAGTAATCGGCTGATCAATAATTTTTATTCCCACATTATTGCCATAACCATGGTACTGGGAATTGGTAGTTTGTAAAGTAGAAGCAACCGCCTTGGCGATATTTTCTGCCTGAGCTTTATCAGTATGATAAACATTTACAGAAATCATTCCGGTATCAGCAATACTCTTGGCCTTAACCGTCTGACTCCATTTTTTCATCTGTTTCTTTTCGTTGCCAGAAAAATAATTTTTATCAATGTTAAGACCAGACTCTTTTATTTTTTCAAAAAATGATTCGGACAAAACAATCCTGGCTAAGAGGTTGCTTAAATATTCGTTGGAACGGGAAGCCGTATAAGGATCAATGCTTTCCTTAAAATTTATAATGGTTAAAAGCTTCGAGCTGGAATTGTATTTGAATGGCTGCACAGCCGAAAAAATAATGGCAATGGCCAAAAAAATGACAAGCAAAGAAACAAAAGTTTGTTTCTTTTTGATAATCAGATTTAAAAACTGATAGATGTTCATATGGTAAAAAATTAGGAAATATTTTGGGAATAATTGATTAACAGGGAATCATAGCATATAACTAATTTTTTGTCAATAGACCACCACGCTTAAATAACTAAAAATAATTGGTTGACAAAAAAATGAGGTAAAAGTACCTCATTTTTTGCTAATATTAAAACTTTTTATTTTCTATTTCTTAATGTAGCGCCAACGATTTGCTGCTCTGGTTCTGGCTAATTCAGGCTCTAAGCTGGCCACAATACGGGCTAATTCTTCTGCGTCTTCAGAGCGGATTTCTTTCACATTTTTTCCGCTCTAGCCCGAATTTCTTCCACTTTAATCAAATCAATTTCTTCGGCGCATTCAGCCGCAGCGGCCAGCACGATAATTTTATTTCTTAAAACTTCTAAAAAATCGCCGGCCGCAAAAACAACATCAACCTGGCCGTTCTGTTTTTTTAACCGCCAGTTTTCAATTATCAGCTTATGCCAATTTCATCAATAACAATAATTTTTTCTTTTTCTAAAAGATTATAGAGGAAAATATCGGCAATATCGCGGCGATATTTAAATTCTGACGCGGACATGAGAGTAAAATTGACCTCACGGCCCAATTCTTTTTCCAAATCCTGAATTGTTTTTAAAAGCCGGCCTTTATTTACCTTGCCGACAATCAAAACATCGGTTGGAAAACTAAAATCATTTACAAAAACTCCTGTTAAAATTAATAGTTTAATACTCCCCGCTTTCAGTAAATCTTTGGTAAAATCATCTTTATGAAGAATTTGCGATCTTATTATCAGCGATTTGATATCTTCGAACAAGGGAAAATTTTTATTGACCCGGAAATATTTTTTTTCCTGCCGATCGGAATTTTTTTCCTCAATTGTCCCGTCTTCTTTTTCAGACGATTCGTTTCCCGATTCCGAAACCAGTAAGCCGAATTTTTCCAAATTCTCCAATTCACGGCGCACAGAGTTCACCTGCAAATCTAAATCACGGCTCAATTGCCGGATATAATAGCGTTCCTCGGGATGGAACAAAAATGCTTTTAAAATTTTAACTCGGCTATTGGAGCCGAATAATTTTGAGAGCATAAAAAAATTGGGTAATTTGGCAATTAGGCGGCTTGGCGTTGTCTGTTAAATCGCAATATTAACGACTTTCTACAACCTAATTACTTAATTTCCCAATTGCTTTATTATCAAGCTTATAGTATAATAACAGTATAATATACCAACAAAGCAACCGTCAAACTTTTAACGGTTTATTTTAAATTAGAATGTATTATAAAATTGCTTCAATTTTGCTAAATAACGAACAAAAGTCCGGTGCCGCCAGCGATATTTTTATTGCCCAACCAGACGCACAAAAAGAAGCGCTGGTCGGAAAACTTTTTATTTTGGCGGAAATACAAACGCCCGGGTCTGACGCCGCTAAAATCCTTAAATTTCTTATTGGCAATTTAAACTACAATTATTACCAAAACGAAAAAGTAATCCTTAAAGAACGGATTGACACGATTTCGCTGGAAAGCATTTTTGAAAGCACTTTAGCTAAAACCAACAAAGATTTGGCGGAATTCATAACACAAGAAAAAATAAAAATCAGCCCTTACGCCTTCAACGTTGCTATCTGCGTGCTTTATAAAAACGAAATTTATTTTTCCGGCATCGGAAAAAATAAAATTTTGCTCATCTATAAAGAAAAGGCAACGCTTAAACAAAAAGAGCAGGAAGATCCGGAGTTGAAAAAAATTGAATACAAAATCTCCGATGTCGGCGAAACGCCGGAAAATGAAGCTCTTAATATCAATAAACTTTTTTCTAATATCATAAACGGCAAAATTCCTGTCGGCAGCTATTTTCTGATTATCAACGAGGCTTTATCTGAATATCTTTCCAATAAGCAGCTGATCAGAATTATCACTAAGCTTTCCCCAACTGGAGCGGCCGAACAAATTCGCAGCCTGCTTGAACAGATAAATTCTTACGTTTCGTTTCTTGGTATAATCATCAAAAATACGGTTTCCACTTCCCTCTCCGGCGAAGAATTAAAAAACCAGCTGGAAGAAGAAATAAAAGTTGATGATTATAAGCCGGGAATAGCAAAAACAGAAGAAAAAACCGAAACCATAATGAACTCGGCCGGTATTGTTAATTTAAAAAAATGGTTAAAAACTATTGGCAGCAGGCTAAAGCCGGTAGCAGCGCCGACAGCAAAAAGGCTGACAAAAAAGATGTTTCTGCTTAAGGAAAAAATATTTTTCAAAAAAAGAGCAGGGTTTATTTCCTTAGAAAAAATCAGAAAAATTTTCCAAAAAATCGGCCAATCAATCGGCATCTTGTCTGCTTTTATCCTTAAATTATCCACCCAAAAAAAAGAATCAGCGCTTAAATCCGGCCCAAAGATTCCTGCCGCTCCGGACAAATCAGTTCCGCAACCACTTCATGTCCAAATTGAAGAGCTGCCTTTCTTCAGTGGTAAAAAAACGAAAATTATTTTGACTATCGCCTTAATATTTGTCGTCGTCTTTACCGTTAGCTTATTTTTAACCGGCCAAAAAAACAAGGAAGCGGAAAAGTTAAGAACTTTTAACGCCCTGTTATCCTCCATTGAAAAAAATCAAAATAAAATTGACGATGTTCTCATCTTCTGCACAGATACGGTCTGCAAAGCCGAAATCAAAGATTTATTTAATCAAGACAAAGATTTATTAGCGCAAATACCAGCCGCGAAAATAGCCCAAAGAGGAGACGTTAAAAGCCTTTTTGACCGACAACAGCAGCAATCGGAAAAAATCCAAAATAAAATCCAAAATATCAATAAACTATCCAATCTAAAGAAAATAGCCGATTTTTCCAATTTAACCGCTCTGGCTGATCCGCAAAACTTATTATTCGCCAATAACTTAATTTATGCGGGTGATGCTAAAAACAATGCTGTCTTCAAAATAGATGTCAAAGAGAATATCGTCACCGCCATCTATAATCTCGGTCTGGCCACAAGCAGCGCTCTTGCCTATCCTAACGCCGGCCAAAACAATAGCATTTACTATTTAAACAATGGCGAAGTTTTGCAGCTGGACAAAACCGATCAATTAAGCCGGCTAAAATTAACCCTGCCGTCAACCGCAGAAAATATCGTCAAAATCAATACTTACGAGAATAATTTGTATATTACTGATAAAAGCCTGGGCCAAATTTATAAATATACCAGAGTTGCCGACGACTTTACCAATAAAAAAGAATGGCTTAAAGAAAAACCCGACCTGACAGCCGTCACCGATATTTTTATTGACGGCAATATCTATCTTCTTTACAAAAATGGCCAGGTAGAAATGTACTTTGGAGGCAAAAAACAAGAATTAACCCTGGAAACGATTGATTCGCCAATAGAAAATGCTACCAAATTGATTGTCACCCCCAATTATTATTATATCCTTGAATCTGGCAAAAAACGCTTAATCGTTTTTAATAATAAAGGCGCCTACCTTGCTCAATATGTCTTCGCGGATCTGAACACCGTTAAAGATTTTGAAGTGAATGTGACCGATAAAAAAATCTATATTCTTGGCAGCAATTCAGTTTACGAGATTAATCAGCCGGTCCTAAAATAAAAAGTAAACATCTTCCCCAAGCCTGACGCTATAAGTCATTTGCCAATCGCAGAAATAAAAAAAGACATTGTCATTGCTGACAGTGTCTTTTTTATATTGAGATATTGTTACTTCAGGGTAACCTTGGCACCAGCCTCTTCCAATTGTTTCTTAATAGATTCTGCTTCCGGCTTCTTAGCGCCTTCCTTCACAATTTTCGGAGCGCCATCAACCAAATCTTTAGCTTCTTTCAAGCCGAGAGTGGTAACAACCCTGACGGCCTTGATAACAGCGATTTTATTAGGGCCGGCCTCGGTCAATTCAACATTGAAATAATCTTTCTCTTCAACTGGAGCGGCAACAGCAGCAACCGCCATCATCGGAGCAGAGGCGGAAACGCCGAACTTTTCTTCCAGGATCTTAACCAATTCGGCTAAGTCCAAAACATTCATTTTTTCGATTTCCGAAACCAATTTTTCAAATTTGGCCGGAACTGCAAGTTTTTTGTCTTCCATGGTTTTATTTCAGGCGGCATGTAACAAATAAATCGTAACATGAAACCGGATTTTTTTAGTAAATTATTTTACGTCGTCATTCCCGTCCCCGTTCACACACGAGGATAAACTCCAGCGGGAATCCAATAAATTTGTTATTAACTAACGCATATAGATCCCCGCCTTCGCGGGGATGACACATTAATTATTAAACTTTTTTCTCGCCAATCGCTTTTAAAACGGTTACTAGCCCTCGTAAATTGCCGGCCAAGACGTTGACGAAGCCGGAAATTGGAGCGTTTAAAGAACCGACCAGTTTGGCATGCAATTCCTTCTTGGAAGGAAGCTTGGCCAACTTTTCCACCACTTCAGCCGGAATAAACTTGTTTTCCAAGATACCGCCCAAAAAGAAAATCTTTTGTTCTTCCATTTCCTTGCTGAAAGTATCAACAACTTTAGCCGGAGCGACTTCGTCCTGATAACCGAACACGGCCGCGATCTGCCCATCCATGGCTTTAAAATCGACTTCTTGCTTGTTTTTTTTAAAAGCCAGGTTAAATAAAGTTTTTTTGGCGACATAATATTCTCCGCCTTCGGCCTTGAGGCGTTTACGCAAATCTTCGTTTTCCTTGACGCCCAATTTGGCGAACTTAGCGAAAACAACGGACTTGGCGCTCTTCACCTTTTCGTCCAAGCTGGAAAGAATCACCTGCTTTTGCGCTTTTGTTTTAGGCATAAATAAATTATAAATTATAAATTATGAATTTGTCCTTAAAAAATAAAAAACTGTGGTTTTTGGCCACAGGCTGCAAAGAAAAACGGGAAACCGCTTTTTGTTGCCTCGGCAGGTCTTATCAGGATTATCGTCCTTCGCCTGCTGTCTATGGCTTTATTTGATTGCTTTTATATTACCATATCAAAAAAATGTGTCAAGAATGTTTGATAACAGGCGAAATTCTTTTAAACGCATATTCCCACGCCATCGGTGCCATGCTATAATAAAAGGAGGCGAGCTAACTTACAAACTTATTTAAAAAATTATGATTATTAAAGTTGACCAAGACAAATGCATCGGTTGTGGCCGTTGCACCGAAATTTGTCCGGATACTTTCAAATTAAATGCCCTGGGTAAATCCGAAGTAATCGGTGAGAACCATGATTGCGCCATGAGCGCCGCTGACCAATGCCCGGTGGAAGCGATATTTGTAGAAGAATAGTTTAATCTAAAAAAGCCGCCTTCCAGAGGCGCTTTTTTTATTCTATCAAATAGGTTAATGGTAATTTGGTAATCGGAGTATTTGATAATTTGTTTTTTTACTAAGCCGTTAAAGGGAAGACGAATATCCGAATCACCTATTCCTCATCTTCTTCTGGTGTCACCTTTTTAAACTGACGGATCAGGCTACTGCCAATCATCTGTGGTGGTTTTTCCATATCTAATAAATCTAAAACAGTCGGCGCTAAATCAATCAAAAGGCCGCCGGCCTCTATTTTTTTCATGCTTTCTTGTTTTTTCAGCTGATTATCTTGGCTCACATACCAGCATGGCACGACATTTTTAGAATGCTGGGTGTCTGGCTCACCATTATAAACATTCAACATTTCTTCAACATTGCCGTGATCGGCGGTAATAATTAATTCTCCCCCTTTGGCAAAAACCGCTTTAATCAATTTTTCTAAACAGCCGTCCATGTACTCAAGCGCCTGCACGGCGGCATTATAGTTTCCCGTATGCCCAACCATGTCGGAATTAGCATAATTCACTAAAATAAAATCATAATTATTTTTCATCGCCTCAATTAATTTATCCGTAATTTCTGCGGCGCTCATCTCCGGCGCATCGGCATAAGTTTTAACCTGCTTAGACGGAATTAAAATCCGGTCCTCATAAAGAAAAGGCTCCTCCATTCCCCCGTTAAAAAAATAAGTGACGTGAGCGTATTTTTCCGTTTCCGCGATGCGCAATTGCCTTTTCCAATTTTTCGCCAAAACTTCGCCCAGACGAACAGTAATTTCTTGTTGTTGAAAGGCCGCTTCAGCGGGCGAATTTTCCTCATAAGACGCAAAACCAACATATTTAATATTAACCGGGACCTTGGCCTGCTTAAATTCCTTAAAATCTGGCGTCACAAAGGCCTTGGTGATCTGACGGGAGCGATCCTTCCTGAAATTGTAACAAATTATGGCATCGTTATTTTTAATCAAGCCGACCGGCTGGCCATCTTCGCCGGTCAGAATTACCGGCTCCAAATATTCATCAAAAATTCCCCGGGCATATTGATTATCAATGGCTTCATGAGCGTTTATTTCCTTAATGCCAATACCGGCAGTAAGCGCCAAAAATGATTTTTCCACCCGGTCCCAATTATTATTTCTGTCCATGATAAAAAAACGCCCGCTTAAAGTGGCGATTTTCCCGATACCGATTTCCCTGATTTTATTTTCCAGCAAGATTAAATATTTTTTGGCGCTTTGCGGATGCGAATCACGGCCGTCGGTAATGACATGGATAAAAACTTCCTTGACTTTATATTTCTTGGCCATTTCCAAAAGCGCAAATAAATGCTCAATATGAGAATGCACGGCGCCGTCGCTTAGCAAACCAAGGACATGAAGATTGGAATTATTTTTTAGCGACCAATTAAAAGCATTAATCAACGCCTGATTTTTAAAAAATGAACCCTCGCCGATGGCCGCGGTAATGGTCGGCAAAAATTGAAAAAGAATCTGTCCTGAACCGATAGTTTGATGGCCAACCTCGGAATTTCCGCGCACGCCCCAGGGCAACCCGACAGCCATGCCGGAAGCCTGCAAATATACTTTAGGGCAATGATTATTCAATTCCGCTATCAGCGGCAATTTGGCCCTGAAAAAAGGATTGCCTTTTTCGATATCCCACTCGCCCCAGCCGTCAAGGATAACCAAGACAATCGGCTTCTTTTTTTTTACGATATCCATAAATATTTTTTGATCTATATAACAATTCAACGATCTCTTTTTTTATGATATAATATAATCATCAACCGCCTTACCAGGTATTTTATCATATTATCCCTTAATTAAAAATACTTATGCAAAAAATCAACATTCCCTATACAGTGCCAAAAAACAAACGGGCTGAATATCGCAAGAATTGGGAAATTGCCACCCGTGGCACTGGAAAATTGTTTGTCTTCGCCTGCGATCAGAAAGTGGAGCATTTAAACAATGATTTTGTCGGTCCCGGCATCTCGCCGGAAATCGCCGACCCCAAGCATTATTTTGAAATCGCTAAACAGGCGCATATTGGCGTGTTTGGTTCGCAACTTGGCTTAATTGCCAAATATGCCGATATTTGCCCGGACGTTCCTTTGTTAATTAAGGCTAATTCCAAAACTAATCTCATTAAAAAATCCGATCGCGACCCTTTTAGCAATCGCTGGCTAGCCATGGAAGACGTTATTGATTTCAAAAAAGATTCCGGCCTAAACATTATCGGCGTCGGCTACACGGTTTATATCGGCAGCGAATTTGAATCCGAATCTTTCGGCCAGGCGGCTCGTATCATCTATAAAGCGCACCAGGAAGGAATGCTGGCAGTTATTTGGATGTATCCCCGCGGCAAAGCCGTTAAGGATGAAAACGACACGCACCTCTTGGCTGGTGGCGCCGGCGTAGCGGTTTGCCTGGGCGCGGATTTTGTCAAAATAAACTATCCTTATAATAAGCCAACGATTGAAACGGCCAAAAATTTTCGCGAAGTGATTGTGGCCGCCGGACGTTCCAAAGTAATTCCCATTGGCGGCGCCAAAATGCCGGAAAAACAATTTTTACAACAAGTTCACAATCAGATCCATATTTCCGGCACCGGCGGCGTTGCCATTGGACGCAATATTTTTCAGCGGCCGCTGGATGAAGCCGTTCGTATGGCTAATGCCATCGCCGCCGTTTCGCTCTATGATTATTCCGTTGCCGACGCTTACAAAATTTTCCTTGGCAAAAGCAAACTGAAAAGCAAGCCCAGGCCGGGCAACTCCGCAATCAAATCTTTCTTCTCCTTATCATTCTAAAATATTCAAAAACACCCCTCAATTAAAGGGGTGTTTTTCGTTTACTTAACCAAACAAAAAAAACGCCTCATTTAAGCGCGTCTTCTTTGTTTAAAAAATCCTTAAGTTCAAAAGGGTCTGGATCAAAATCCTATTTCATCTTCTTCCGGATAAACGCCGGGATGCCAAGCTCTCCCTCTTCCGCTTCTTCGTCTGGTAATTCTTCCTGCGCCATTTTAACCGGAGAAACCTTGCTCTTTTTCATTATATCGTTTTGGTTGTCGCTTTTAAACCAAGAACGTGCGTCCTTATTGTCTTTTTCGTTAATAAAACTATTGGGGGTATAGTTTGTTCTCAGCTGTTTGCTGGCTCCGATGTCCCGTGCCTGACCGTCAAAACCGGTAGCCACTACCGTTACTCTTATTTCATCTTTTAATTTTTCATCGATCACGGCGCCAAAAATAATTTTAGCATCGGCATCGGCAGAAGCGGTAATAACCTTAGCCGCCTCAGAAACCTCGGTCATGCCTAAATTGGCGCCGCCGGTAATTGTAAAAACAATACCGCGCGCTCCGTCAATAGACATATCCAGTAAACTGGAATTAATTGCCGCCTTGGCCGCTTCCACGGCGCGATTCTCGCCCGAAGCCTGGCCGATACCCATTAAGGCTGACCCGGCATTAGTCATAACTGCCCGCACATCGGCAAAGTCCACGTTAATCAAGCCTGGAATAGTAATTATTTCAGCAATCCCCTGAACGCCCTGGCGCAGAACATCATCGGCTACAGAAAAAGCTTCCACCAACGATGTTTTCTTGTCGATTATCTGTAATAGCTTATCGTTGTTAATAGTAATAACTGTATCCACCTTATCAGCCAGCTCGGCAAAACCACGCTCGGCAATCGACTTTCTTTGTCCGCCCTCAAAAGTAAATGGCCTGGTAACGACAGCCACGGTCAAAGCACCTAAATCTCTGGCAATTTCCGCCACAACCGGTCCTGCGCCCGTGCCTGTTCCTCCGCCCAAACCGCAAGTTATAAAAACCATGTCAGCCCCTTTTAAAACATCTCTGATTTCATTCTGGGATTCTTCTGCTGCCTGCCGGCCCAATTCCGGATTCATACCAGCGCCCAAACCCCTGGTCACGGATTTGCCAATATGCAATTTA
>Ga0315277_10000777_pt1 | contig 49150 bp, 53 predicted proteins | sample YL17G05_15_MG_FD_203695 | JGI IMG/M metagenome (GOLD analysis project Ga0315277, IMG submission 203695) | Sediment microbial communities from Yellowstone Lake, YNP, Wyoming, USA - YL17G05_15 | ecosystem: Environmental > Aquatic > Freshwater > Lake > Sediment | place: USA: Wyoming | collected... | reverse complement strand
AATAGGGAAATACTCTCACTGCGGCCGTAATTTCTAAATCCTAAACCCTAAATATAGCCGCCCTCGCTAGATGGTTCGACCTGGCCTAGGCCAAGGCATGGCTAAGCTCGCCATGACAGCTCGGGCACAAATTTCGGAATTCGGCATTCGGACTTCGGAGTTCAAATATTATGAATGAACGCCAAAAAAAGTTACTTAACTTAATTATTAATGAGCACATTCAAACCGCTGAACCAGTGGGCTCCAGTTTTTTGGTGGAGAAAACCCAATTGGAAGTCTCTTCAGCCACGGTCAGAAACGAGATGGCTGATTTGGAAAAAGAAGGCTTTATTTATCAGCCACATACTTCAGCAGGCAGAGTGCCAACAGAAAAAGGTTATCAGTATTACATTGATAATTTTGTGGAAAAAAGGGAAATTAAAGCTAATTGGCGTCAGTCATTTGAGCAGGTTTTAAAGCAAAAATTGGACAAGGACCAGCTACTTAAAAATCTGGCCAAGACAGCAGTGGAATTAGCAGATGCCACAGTGATTGTGGCTTTTGATAAAAATAATATCTATTACACTGGCTTGGCGAATTTATTTAAAAAGCCGGAGTTTAGAGAACAAAATCAGATTTATAATATTTCGCGGATAATTGATCATCTTGATGATGTAGTGGCTAAACTTTTTAAAAAAATAAATAAGGTCCAGATTTTAATCGGCTCCAAAAATCCTTTTGGTGATGACTGTTCTTCTATTTTGGGTAAATATTTTTTAAAAGATAAATCAACTGGTTTATTTATAATTTTAGGGCCAAAGAGAATGGATTATCAGAAAAATTTGGCATTGGTTGAGTACATCCGGAATTCATTGGTTAAGATCTAATGGTCGAAATTATGAATCCCTTAAATCTCCACCTAAGATTAGGGGGAGATTATAGAGGGGGTTGAAATAAGAACCTCCCCCTGCCTACGCAAACGCTTCGGCAGGCAGGCCGAACCCCTCCTTGGTAAGGAGGGGAGAGCGAGCAAGTAAAGAGATTATTTTAACTTTAAACTTTTAATTATGTCAGATGGAAAAGAACAACCAAATAACAATCAACCAACCGAATTAGAAAAGCTCAAAGCCCAGTGCGACGAGTATTTAAACGGCTGGAAACGGGCCAAGGCTGATTATATTAATTTAAAAAAGGAAACTGAAGATAAGCAGAAGATGCTTTTTGAATTTGCTAATGCGACATTACTAATGGAGATTTTGCCGATTTATGATAATTTGAAAAAAGCTATTGCTTTAGCTGGCGAGGAAAAAAATAATTGGCTGGAAGGGATTAAACAAATAAAAAAACAATTTGAGGATTTATTAAAAGATTATGGCATTGAAGAAATAAAAACAGTCGGTGAAAAGTTTAATCCAGAATTTCATGAGGCAGTGGGTAAAGAAAAAAAAGAAGGTGTTGAACCAGATGTAATTATTTCCGAAGCAAGTACTGGTTATTTAATGAAAGGTAAGGTTTTGGTGCCAGCAAAGGTAGTTGTCTCGGAATAATTCTTTGAAATTCCCATTTCAATAAAAGGAAAATCTTGAATCCCTTAAATCTCCACCTAAGATTAGGGGGAGATAATAGAGGGGGTTGAAGTAAGAACCTCCCCCGAACCCCTCCTTGGTAAGGAGGGGAGAGCAAGTAAATTCAGTTTCTGTTATTTAATGAAAGGTAAGGTTTTGGTGCCAGCAAAAGTGATTGTGGCTGAATAAAAAAATCCCGCCTTTTGAAAATAAGACGGGATAACAGTGTTCTTTAATTATTTTGTTTTGTGCCTCGTGTTTTTAGCAGTCTTTTATTGTTATGGGTTTTTTAAAGTGGAGGTCGATTTGGGAAGTGGACTCCTTTCTCTGAACTGATATAGGGATTTGTATAATTTGTTTACCTCCGGGAAGAGAAAGAGTCACGATGTGCTCGTCACCGAGGGTGCCTGGTAGAGCTCGATCAAGCATGTTTGCAATTTTTTGGGGTCTTAATTCTTTCCATTGCGGCGTGGCCTTCTTGATTTGTTGGATTAATTCTGGCATTACGATCATTTCCCCGGACCCATTTTTTCGTACGCGATTGATACCTCCTACAACTGCTTGAGACATTAAATTTTCCTCCTTTTTGGCTTGTAATACGGTCTTTTAAATAATAAAAAACACTATTTTGAATATAGCAGGATAATTGGGGAATGTCAAGAAAATTGGAATTCCGAATTCCGAGAGCCGAAATCTGAAATTTAGAATAGATCAGCATTCAGCATTCAGCTTTCAGAATTAAAAAAATTACTAATAATTAAATTAAAAATACTATGTCAAAAATTCTAGGTATTGATTTGGGGACAACCAACAGTTGTATGGCAATTATTGAAGGCGGTGAGCCAAAAGTTTTAGAAAACAAAGAAGGCATGAGAACCACGCCTTCAATTGTGGCAATTTCCAAAACAGGAGAGCGTTTAGTCGGCCAATTAGCCAAAAGGCAGGCCGTGACTAATCCAGAAAACACGATTTTTTCCATTAAACGTTTAATTGGCCGCAGATGGACAGATTTAGAAGTGCAAAAAGACAAAGAAACCTTGCCTTATAAAATTGTCCAGTCAGGCGACGGCGTTAAAGTGGAAATGTCTGGTAAAGAATACACGCCCCAGGAAATTTCAGCCATGATTTTGCAAAAACTAAAAGCAGATGCTGAAAGTAAGTTAGGCGAGAAAATCACTGAAGCGATTATTACTGTGCCAGCCTACTTTGATGACTCGCAAAGGCAGGCTACCAAAGACGCGGGCAAAATCGCTGGCCTGGAAGTTAAAAGAATCATTAATGAGCCGACAGCCGCTGCTTTGGCTTATGGTTTTGATAAGAAAAAAGACCAGCAGATCGCTGTTTATGATTTGGGCGGCGGCACTTTTGATATTTCTATTTTGGATGTTTCTGCCAATACAGTTGAGGTTAAATCAACCAATGGCGACACGCATTTGGGCGGCGATGATTTTGATAAAAAAATAATTGACTGGATAATTGCTGAATTTAAAAAGCAAAGCGGTTTGGATGTTTCCAAAGATCCCATGGCTTTGCAGAGAATCAAAGAAGCAGGTGAAAAAGCCAAGATTGAGCTGTCTTCTTCTTTAGAATCAGAAATTAATCAGCCGTTTATCACTCAAGGCCCTGATGGCAGTCCTGTTCATTTGGTCATGAAAATGACCAGGGCGAAATTAGAAGAATTGGTTGGTGATTTGGTGGAAAAAACAATGGGGCCTGTGAAAAAGGCTTTAGACGACGCTGGTTTGAAACCAAGTGAAATTGAAGAAGTGGTTATGGTTGGCGGTATGACGCGCATGCCTTTGGTGCAAAAAAAAGTAGAAGAATTTTTTGGTAAAAAGCCGCATCTGGGTGTTAATCCTGATGAAGTAGTGGCAGTGGGCGCGGCAGTGCAAGCTGGTGTTTTGCAAGGTGAAGTTAAAGATGTTTTACTTTTGGATATAACTCCATTGTCATTAGGCATTGAAACCTTAGGCGGTGTTTGCACCAAGTTAATTACCAGAAATACCACAATTCCAACTTCCAAATCTCAAATATTCTCAACCGCAGCTGATTCGCAGACATCAGTTGAAATAAATGTTTTGCAAGGTGAACGCGAAATGGCAGCTGATAATAAATCATTGGGCCGCTTTATTTTATCTGGCATTGTGCCAGCTCCACGCGGCGTGCCCCAAGTTGAGGTTTCTTTTGACATTGATGCCAATGGGATTTTAAATGTGAAAGCACTTGATAAAGCCACTAATAAAGAGCAGAAAATTACTATTACTGCTTCTTCTGGTTTATCTAAAGAAGAAATAGATAAAATGCAAAAAGATGCGGAAATCCATGCTGAAGAGGATAGAAAGAAAAAAGAATTAATTGAAGCCAGAAATTCAGCAGACACCTTGATTTACTCAACTGAAAAAACCCTAACTGAATTAGGCGATAAGGTTAAGCCAGATTTGAAAAAAGAAGTTCTGGATAAAATTGAGGAATTGAAAAAGGTTAAAGATGGTGAGGATGCCGAGGTCATTAAAAAAGCCAATGACGCTGTTATGCAGTCTGCGCAAAAGGTAGGGGCTGAAATGTACAAGAATCAGCAGGCGCAAGCAGGTGCACAACCAGGTCCTGAAGAACCTAAGAAAGATGAAGAGAAAAAGCCGGAAGAAGGCGAATTTGAAGAAAAAAAGTAGGGCTTGCTATCCGTAGCTTTAGCGTAGGATAGGAATTTACTGAAAAGAAATAATTAGAATTAACAAATTTATGGAATTTAGGGACTTTTTAAAAAAATTTAATATCACAGCCGACCAGTTTAAAAAGACTAATTATAAATGGCGCGAATTGCAAAATATAAAAAAAGATTATATCTCTATTAACGATAATTTAAATCAAATTCTCGACTTAATTTTAAATTCCCTAAAAGAAAAGAACATTAAATATTTAACTGGACGAGTAAAGGATCCAGATCATTTATTGGCTAAAATAGTAAGAAAAAAAATTGATAAACCGAAGGAAATAATTACAATAAAAAATTATCGTGAAAAAATAACCGATCTAATCGGTGTTAGGATTTTACACCTATTTAAGGATGATTGGTTCCCTATACATAATTTTATTAGTAAAAAATGGTCATTAAAGGAGAAGCCTTTATGTTTTTATAGGGAAGGAGATTTTTCAAATGAAAAAATTAGAAACTTGAAGAAATTTATACGGTTAGAAAAACATAAAGATGGATATAGATCTATGCATTATATTATATGTACAAAGCCTTCAAAAAATACTCAATATGTTGAAATTCAAGTCAGAACAATTTTCGAGGAAGCCTGGAGTGAAATCGATCATTTGATAAGATATCCCAATAATCTAAATAATAAAATATTGGCAGCTTATCTTTTTATGTTTAATAAATTAGCTGGTCAGGCAGATGATATGGCCACATACTTAAATGATTTAAAAGCTCATTTAATTCAAAATGATAATACAATTAATGAGTTAAAAGAACGTTTGCGAAAATCAAAAATCGGCAGGAAAGAAAAAAGAAAATTTGCGGATGATTTATCAAAATTATCTTCTGAACTGAAAGTTTATGTTCCGAAAGATTTTACCCTTTCGAAAAATTTGAATATAAATAACAATGTTGGACATTTGGATATTCCTGATAATGGGCATCTATATAAATTGATTAAAGATAATGAGGGCAGTATGTTCTATAATGCAGATGATTTAAATAAATAATTTATTGATTATGCCAGAAGAAATAAATCAAAAAGCTCTTGAAGCTTTAAATAAAATTGAGTCGGCATTAAATGAAGTGAGAGATTTTTTTCCTGATATGATTAAAGAACCTATCAAAATAAGTAATGTTAAAAATGATAAATATAAGGATACACTGAAAATTTTGAAGAAAATAGATAGAATAATTGTTAACTATAATCAAGATAATGCTGAGAGAAAATTAACGAATTTGATAGGCTTTTTAAAGGGGACACTTTCAAAGAAGAAATAGTTAAGTTAATATAGAGTATTTTTAAAATGATTTAATTTTATGGACCAACCAAATCAACCGCAGGTCTAAAACGCGCCAGCAGAGCGCCGCAATGGGCAAAACGCTATAATTTTAGATATAAAAACGCATAATTTTAAATAATATGACCAAAACCCAAGCAAAACAACAAATTGCCAAACTCGTTGATAAGTACAGGAATATTTTAGATGAAGGCAAGGTTAATACTTACAAAGAAGCAGGGACTCGCAATGAATTTATAGAGCCTATGTTTGAATTTTTAGGTTGGGATATGCGCAATTTAAATAATCTAAACGAAGTTACGACTGAAGAAGCTATATCAAATAAAAGAGTTGATCTTGGTTTCAGGATTAATGGAATTCCTCAATTTTTCTTGGAAGCCAAACCTTTAAAAGCTGACTTGGATAACGAGGATTATGCCAGGCAGGCTATTAACTACTCTTGGAATAAAGGTGTGAGCTGGGCGGTTTTGACGGATTTTGAAAGTATAAAAATTTTCAATGCCCAGGCTGAATCGCGCCTGCTATCTGACAAGCTAGTTTTTGAATTAAAATGTGATACTTATTTAGAAGATTTTGATCGTTTATGGCTTTTATCAAAAGAAAGTTTTAAAGAGAATAAACTGGATGAGTACGCGGTAAAATACGGCAAAAAAATTAAGAAGCTGACTGTTAATGAAAAACTTTTCAAAGATTTAACTACAGCTAGAGAAACTTTGACCAAAAGCTTTAAATTATGGAATGAAAAAGTTGATCAAGAAACTTTAGATGAAGGAGTGCAGAGAATTTTAGATAGGTTGGTTTTTATTAGAGTTTTAGAAGACAAGGGCTTAGAGCCCCCGACTTTAAAAGAAATTTTGCACGGGTGGGAAGCAGATAAAAAATCAAAACAGCTTTTCCCATTATTAATAGATAAATTTAGGGAATTAAATGATATTTATAATTCTAATCTTTTTACTAAGCATCCTTGTGAGGACTGGGAAGAATATGATGATTCTTTGAAAAAAGTGATTTTAATGCTTTATGGCAATAATGTTTATGAATATGATTTTAAAGAAATTCCGGCTGATATTTTGGGCGGAGTTTATGAAAATTATTTAAGCTATGTGCAGTCCAGAGGCGATGCCAAAGGCAAGGCGCGGGCTAAACGCAAAGAGCACGGCATTTATTACACGCCCAGATACATTGTTGAATATATTGTTAATAATACTTTAGGCAAAAAGTTGGAAGATATAAATAGCGTGCATCAATTAAAACAACTTAAAGTTTTGGATCCGGCCTGCGGTTCGGGTTCATTTTTAACCAAATCACTGGAAACTATCAATAATAAGTATAAAGATTTTGGCAATAAAGGCGACCAGTTTACCAAAAGCGAAATTCTTTTATCTAATATTTATGGCGTTGATTTGGATGCGCAGGCTATTGAGATAGCGCGCTTGAATTTACTGATTGACGCTTTGGATAAAAAGGCCAAATTGCCGAATTTGACAGGCAATATCAGACAGGGCAACTCCTTGATTTCAGGCGAGGCTAAAGAACTGGAAAAATATTTTGGCAAAAATTATCGCGAACTCCACCCATTTAATTGGCAGGAACAATTTAAAGATGTTTTTGATAAGGAAGGCTTTGATGTAATAATTGGTAATCCGCCATATGTGCGGCAAGAATCTTTTAAGGAACTTAAACCGTATTTTGAAAATATTTTTCCTAATGTATATTCAGGTATGGCTGATTTGTATATTTATTTTTTTGAAAGAAGTATGCAATTATTAAAAAATGGCGGCTTATTTGGGTTCATTGTCTCTAATAAATTTATCAGAGCTGGCTATGGAGAAAATTTGAGAAAATATATAAAAAATAATTTTAAGATATTAAATATAGTAGATAAGTTTGAAGGTAAAGTATTCGCTGATGCTACAGTTGACCCTTGCATAATTATTTTGCAAAAAGAAAAGCCAGAAAAAAGTCATAAAGTAATTTACAACGATACTACGAAAGTTTTGCAAAGCTCTCTTTCTGAAAAGGGTTGGACTTTTGCTGATAGTTCATCGCTGAATTTAAAAAAGAAAATAGAATTCGTTGGTAAAAAGATTAAAGACCGGGAAGGTATAAAAATTTATTTTGGAATTAAATCGGGACTAAATGAGGCTTTTATTATAGATGAAAAAATTAAAAATGAGCTAGTTAAAAAAGATAAAAAAGCTTTAGAAATTATTAAACCACTTCTAAGGGGCAGGGATATTGAAAGATATAAAATCTCATTTGATAATCTTTATTTGATTGTCGCTAAAATAGGCCTTGATATGAAAAAATACAAATCAGCTTATGAATATCTAGAAAAGTTTAAAAGTCAATTACTTAAGAGAACTGATTTTACATCTGGAATAATGGAATGGTTTAATTTGCGGCCTTGTGATTATTACGAGAAATTTGATGAACCAAAGATTATTTACCCCGATATTTCAGAGAAAGGCGGATTTTATTGGGATGATGAGGAATATTTTTTCAATAATACAGTTTATATGATTGCAGGCAAAGTAAAAAAATCATGGATAGCAGTTTTAAATTCAAAATTGATGTCATGGTATTATCCGCAAATAGCCTCAGGATTAGGCGAAAAAGGTGTGAGATATTTTACGCAATTTGTTAAAGAATTACCCATTCCTGAAAATACACAATCTTTAGAAAAATATGCCCAAGAAATGCTAGATTTAAATAAAAAATTACAGGCCGCTCCTAAAAACAGCGAAAAGTGGCTGGATTTAAAAAGAGAAATTGAGAAGCTGGATAAAAAAATTGACGAGGAGGTGTATAAGCTTTATGGGTTGAGTGAGGAGGAGATAAAGATAATTGAGGGAAAATAAAAATTATGGATGAACAATTTATGAATGAACAGGATTTTAAACAAAAATTAATTACTAACTTTAATCAAATTGAATCTGGTTGGATTGATGGAGATTCTGAAAAGCCTAATGAAAAAACCCCAGATATTTTAAATCATTCACTAAAAATTGCCAGATGTTATGTAAACAAGATAACCGAACTAAATCTGGGAAATAAATAATTAATTAAAACTAAAAAGATTGGAAAAACAATTTCCAACCATTTATAGGTCTTCTGAGGCGACCACCGGTCCGCCTATACATGCCCTTCAAAAGAAGGCGCTGGGGTGGATTTTCCAGTCTTCAGAAGATTTGATATAATAGGCCATTCTGGAAATCCTCTGGCTCCAAATGACTTTCTAACTTCGCCCTCCGCACAAGGCGGTTTCAAGGAGGTTTTAGGACGAGTAGACATTTCAAATATAGCGCAAGCAGAAAAACTCGTCAAGCAAATATAGAAATTATTGACCCAGCCACTCGCGAAGAACTGGGTTGAGGGAAAATAAAATTTTAATATAATTATCCCAATCCCTAATTACCAAATAACCTAATTACCAAATAACCAATTTTTTATGGACCAACCAAATCAACCTAATCAAATTAACATCAAAATTACTGATGAAGTAATGGAAGGCAGATATGCGAACATGATGCAGGTGATGCATACCAAGGAAGAATTTATTTTGGATTTTGCCAATGTGGTGCCGCCGCAGGGGATTATGACTGCCAGGGTCATTACCAGCCCAGGCCATATGAAAAGGATTATTAAGGCCTTGCAAGTGAATTTAGACAGGTATGAAAAGAGTTTTGGCCAGATTAATGAGGCAGAAGCGCCGAAAGGTACGCCATTTCCGATTATTTAATAATTAGGTGGGGCGAAAACGTCCTTTGTCATTCTGAGTGTAGCGAAGAATCTGAGATTAACAGATCCTTCACGGAGCCTGCCCTGAGCAAAGCGAAGGGTTCAGGATGACAAGTTCCGACAAAGGGCGTTATTTCATATTATAAAATAATTTTTCCAATCCCTAATAAACCAATAAACCAATAACCTAATAACCTAATTCACCAACCTTATGAAAAAAATATTTATAGTAATATCTTTAATAATTAGCGGATGTGCGTTTTTTACTTTGTCTGGACAAGCTAGAACTTTAGAAGATTGTGATAAAGAAGCTAATGATCTTTTGCGTCGAGGTTGTTTAGATCAGGTACTTTATGAGCAAGGGACTACAAATTTTGATTTTAAACTTTGCAATCAAATCGGCGGCGGACAATTTGCCACACATTGTTATGATTTTGTGATTGAAAATAAAGCGGATTTAAGCATGGATGATTGTCAGCAAATTGATAAGCTCTATGATATTCCATTGTCAAAATGCAAATCAACTGTTATTGATAAAAATGCGTCGCCAGAATTATGTCAAAAATTAACTGAACAAAGTGATATAAATAGATGTTATAGCCATTATGCTGCTAATGGCCACCCGCAATATTGTTATAAATTAAAAAGAGGTGATCCTCGATCTTATTGTTTGTCACAAAACGCAACTATAGTTTTTCCAATTGGCTCGATTATTTATGCCCTCATAGCCCTGATAATGATTGTTTTATATATTTGGCTAAAAGGTTTATTTGGAAAAAATAAGATACCTAAAAATATCGGTACAAAAATATTCAGGGGCATTGTTTATGCCACCCCTGGCTGGCTGATTTTCTTGTTTATTAATTTTTTAGGATTTTTCGGCTCATTATATGCCAGAGGAGAAGAGGGTATGGGGCTTGGCATTATTGTTTTTTTCTTTTTAGGGCCAATAGCGATAATTACTACAATAATCCTATTTATTAAAGGTTTGCTTTGGGAAAAATAAATAAATAATTTTTATATAAATTTAAAAAACGCTCCCCGCGTAGCAAGGGGCGTTTTTTTGGCGGCCGTCTTGACAGAAAATTTTTTCAGGTTAAGATCTTTAATAGGAGGTGAAACATGGATTTTCCTGATCATGTTTTCAAATCTTTAGCCAAAATTTGGCAAAATACCCCCCAATTTTTTATTGATCACTGGTCAGATATTAGTCCTATGGCTTGGCGAATACATTTCTGGTTTGATGAATTTTGCGGCCAGGCGCCCTATGATAATGCCTATACACTTTTTTATCATCGGGAAGTGCGTCATCATCTGGAAGGCATTATTGAAGCAGGAGTGGTTTTTTCTCCAATATTTGGCCAGCAATATGCTGCGACAATCAGGCAAATAGGTGAAGATCATGTTAATGATGATTTTGGGGAAATTCCTTCTAAGTCAGAATGCAGCCGGCATTATTTAAGGGAAAAAAGGGGATGGTAAAGCGCTGATAATAATTATTGGCGCTTTTTTATTGGGCCAGGCCTAGGCTCGCATAGGCCCGCATCGTCCATCGATTCCCCAGCCATTTGCATAAAAATAAAAAATCTGCTATAATTAAAATATAAGACATTGACAATTACACCTAGCGCGGGCAGCGCCTCATACCATTCTTCTTAAAAAAGTAGGAAACCTGGGAAATCTGCAGGAATCCTAATGTGGTATTCTGACTAATCGTTTTTATAAAAGCGGTTGGGAGATTTCATTCTAAGAGAAAAACTCTGAATGAAATCTCTTAGCCGCTTTTTTTGTTCCGCGAAGCGGAACAACCCCGAACCCGAACGAAGAGAGTGGTTCGTGGGTGTTTCCTCGATTTCTTTAATCGTACCAAAGCGGCTGTAAACAACAACTATTTATATATTTTCTTAATTATTAATTTTAAAACTTATGAAATATGAAAACACCAAAAAAATCAAAGAACATTTGGAATATCTTGGCTATGAAGTGGCTGACGAAACCAAACCTGAAAATACGCGGGATGTCTTTTTCGCGAAACATGCTGGACATTATTATATCCGGGTTTTTATGGATGGCTATGATATTGGCTGCCTGGTAGCCATGATTTCTGGTTTTGACAAAGAACTGATCCAGAAAATGGAATTTTTCAAGGCCTTGGTTGCTATCAATTACAAGTCAAATTTTACCAAATGGTCAGTCACAGAACAATCTGCAAAAGAAGGGCTAATTGTCATTGATACCTGCCTGATTGGTTATGAGAAACAGCGTTTTGGCGTAATTATTGAGAAATTTAATGAAGAAATAAATTCTTACATTAAAGATCTTTTTGCCTTTATAGAAGAAAAATAAACAGCCCCTGGCCACCGTAGCTCGAAGAGCGAAGGTGGCTTGATTTTGGCTATGAAAAAACAGCTTTTGCCCAAGTTTTAGACAGAATGAATATGGAAACGGTGCGTTATCTGGAGGAAATAAGGCTTCAAGTGGAATGGCCTGAGGAGGGGAAAGAGGAAAAAAAACTAAAAAGAAATAGGCTTGATTATTAGCAGTAAAAAGCATAAAATAAAGATATTATATATTTTAATCCCCCCGCGATTTTTCCTTTTACGCTCCTTTGGAGCTACGAAGGGCAAAAAAATCGCTCTCCAATTACCAATTACCACTACCCCAATGCTCACCAAATCCGACTTTATCAGATATTTACAATGTTATAAATATTTGTGGCTTTACAAAAACCGCAAGGATTTGATTTTGCCAGAATATGAGGAACGTTTTGCCCAGATTTTTGGCGAAGGTTTTAAAGTGGAAGATTATGCTTATAAATTATTTCCCAATGGCCAGGATGCTTATGACCAAGATTTTAAAACCGCGATTAGCAAGTCCAAAGATTTAATCAATAAAAAAGCCCCGGTTATTTTTCAGCCCACGATTAGCGGCCGCGATCTTTTTTCCCGGGCTGATATTATTAAATACAATCAAAAAAAAGAGTGCTGGGATATTTATGAAATCAAAGGTTCAGTTAGTGTCAAGGATTTATATATTGCTGATTTGGCTTTTCAAAAAGTTTGTCTGGAAACCAATGGCCTGAAATTAGGCAAACTTTTTATTATTCATGTTAATAAGGATTTTGTTAAAAAAGGTGAAATTAAACCCGAGAAATTTTTAACCATTGCGGAAATTACTCAAGAAGTGGAGGATTTAGTCAAAGAGACGCGCAAGCAGATCAAAGAGGCTTTATTGGTTTTACAAAAAACCAAAGAACCGCAGATCAGGATTCTCAAACAATGCTCTGATCCTTATGAATGCATGTTTACTGATTATTGCTGGCAAGATGTGCCTGCTAATTCCATTTATAATCTGGCTGGCAAATTAAGTGCAGAAAAATTAGAGCATTTATTAGACGAAGGGATTATTAGCATTAAAGATATTCCCGAAGGATTTTTAAAAAGCCATCGTGCCATTCTACATCATCAGGCAGTTAAGCATAATCTTGTTCATCTTGAAAAAGAAGAAATTAAAAAAGATCTGGCTAAACTGCAATACCCTTTATATTTTCTGGATTATGAGACCTATGGTTTTAGTGCGGCCGTGCCGCTTTTTGACGGCTATCATCCGTACCAAAACATGCCGTTTCAGTATTCTGTGCATGTTTTACCCAAACCCCAAGCTAAATTACAGCACTATGAATTTTTAGCTGATAAATATGCTGATCCTGCTCTTGATTTGGCTAAGTCATTAAGCAAGATAATTAAAAGTAAAGGCAATGTTATTGCCTGGAATGCCAGTTTTGAGATGGGGTGTAATGAAGAGATGGGGCAGCGTTATCCTAAATATAAAAAGTTTTTTCAGTCAGTTAATAAGCGCATGTATGATTTGATGATGATTTTTAGAAACGGTTATTATGTGCACAAAGATTTTCAGGGTTCTGCTTCTTTAAAAAAGGTTTTACCGGTTTTAGTGCCAAAATTGTCTTATCAGGAATTAAATATTCATGAAGGCGGGACAGCTTCTGATTCCTGGCGTGAGATGATTGAGCCGGGTACTTCGGCTAAAGAGAAAAAGCAGATTCATGATGATTTATTGAAATACTGCGAGTTGGATACGATGGCAATGGTGGGGATACTTGGGGCGTTGGAGGGGGTGATTAAGATAAAGAAATAAATTTACATAGTTTTAGCTAAAACACCTTGTTAACCATTGACTGTCTGGTTAACATATGTTAACATGATAATATATGAAATCAACGGAAAATAAACAATTTTACAGCACAAATGAAGTAGCTAAGCTTTTAGGTATTAGCCGAATTGCGGTATTTAAGAAAATTAAAGCCGGCGAAATTAAGGCCATAAAAATCGGCCGTAATTATGTGATTGCCAAAGAAGATTTGCCCCAGATACTGGGCCAGGTTTTAAAGCCGCAGGAAAAAGAAACAATTAATCAGGCAGTGGCTAAAACTGTGCGTGAATACGGCCAAACCTTAAAATTATTAGGTAAAGAATAGCATGCAAAAGCTAACCATAACAGAAATTGAATATGTGGCGTATCGTTTAGCCAAAGAAACCATGGATTGGCAAGAGCCGATTCCTGATTTTGGTTCCAGGTTCCCCAATATTTTAGAGGGATGTTTAATTACGCCATTTCAGACTTTTGACAATAAAAATTTATATCAGGGGCTGATTGCCAAAGCAGCGGTCCTTTTTTATTTAATGATCAAAAATCATCCTTTCCAAAATGGCAATAAGCGCCTTGCCATGACTACACTTTTTTATTTTTTATTTAAGAATAAAAAATGGTTGCAGGTTGATAATCAGGAATTATATAATTTTGCCCGCTGGGTGGCAGAAAGCAACGCCAAGTTAAAGGATGAAACAGTTAAAGCCATTGAAAAGTTTATAAAAACATATTTAGTTGATTTAAAATAATATCTTGCGCGATTTTTTTGTCGCCACTTTGTCATTTCGAGCGTAGTCGAGAAATCCCTTTATTACACCGAGTATTTTAAGGGATGCCTCCGCTTCGGTCGGCATGACATAAGCCCGGTCAAAAATCGTTCTCTACCAATCCCTAATAACCTAATAAACCAACCAACACTTTGGAGAAAATAATTAAATAAATAAATTTTAAATAAATTTTATGAAAAAAATTTTATTTTTAGCCGTAATTCTTTGCGCCATTATAGTTTTAAGTTCCTGCGGCCAAAAGTCAGCTCAAGAGCAGTCAATTATGCAGGAGGGCAAAAATATCCAGCAAAAAGTGGAACAGGCCAATGCTGGCATTGTGGTGCCGCAGAATTTAAAAAAATGCGGGCCTGCTGCCATTTATTTTACCGAGAAGAATGAATATGGCATGCCTTATGATTGCGATCATTATGCCCAAAAGCCGGTCTGCGATTATTATCAGAGAGTGACAGGGACTGGCAATGAGGAAATAGGAATTGCCCAGTTTGACAATGAATGCGCTGTTTGCCATTGGTATGGTTCAGATGGCATCTTAAAAACCGGCAAGACCACTACAACTGATTTGGGCTACACTGAAGGCGAATGCACCCAGGGCATTTACCAGAAATAAAAAATGGACGAATATTTTAAAAATAAATTTCGCGTGCCATCGACAAGATTGCAAGCATGGGATTATTCTTGGCCTGCCATGTATTATGTGACAATTTGCACCAAGGATCGGGCATGTTGTTTGGGTGAGATTAAAGATGATCAGATTTATTTGTCACAGATTGGAAAGGTCGTGTTTGAGGAATGGTTAAATACGCCAAAAATAAGGCCAAATGTGGCATTAGACGATTTTATAATAATGCCAAATCATATTCATGGAATTGTGGTGATTAAAGATGTTGGGGATGTTGTAGAGACGCATAGCTATGCGTCTCTACCGAGAAACACATTTGGCCCTCAACGTCGCAATTTGGCGTCAATAATCCGCGGTTTTAAGGCGACATGTAAAAGGAATATTGATTTAAAATTTAAAAATCTTGATTTCCATTGGCAAAATAATTATTACGAACACATTATCCGCGATCAAGATGATTATGGCCGCATTAAAAAATACATTGCTACAAATCCCATTAATTGGCCCAAAGACGAAAACAACCCTATTAATATAAAAAAATAAAAAAGAGTCTCCGCATGGCGGAGGCTCTTGGCGTTTTATCTGGCAAAATACTCGGCTACTTTATCTTTGAAATCAACTATTGTTTCTTCATAGTCAATTTCAGACAGATAGTCGCGCAAGTCGCCTAGTCTTTCTTTGATCCCGTAAAGGACAGCAAAGAAAATAACGCCCAGGAATGTGGCTGCTGTTGCGAAGACAATGGCCAGGGCAAATTGTACAAAAAGGGGCTGCGTCCAATTGGCATTGATGCCTGTTTGGACATAAAATGGATCCATGATGATCATGCTGCCAATACTGGCAGCAAATGAGGCGCATAAGCCTGATAAGATCAAGCTAGCTGGAATCATAATCTCATTATCATCATCATCGCCTGGGCCTAAAAAGATTATTAAGCTCAGAAATGCAGCCACTATCATGGCCAGTCCAGCACCATAAGTAGGCGCATAGGCCTTGATGGTGCTTTTTTCAATGGCCGTGATTTCGCCCGATACCAATTCTCGGGCATCGTAGGGGGCATAAAGGTCAGGATCACCTTTATATTTTACCCCAAAGGGCGTTTGGGCCAGCGTATGGCTGACACACCAAAAGGTCAGAAAACCGATTGGCGCAGCCAAAACCACATTGACCACGATTAAGACCAAAAAGACCTTAATCTTTTTTTTGAGACTTTGTATTGCCTCAAATTTCCTTCGCCTTTTCATCCACTTTAAAAATGCGTTTGGATCTGTGGAATTCGGGTCATAGTCATCACATTTAGCTCTCGCCATAGACACTCCTTCTTGTTGGGTACAGGTGATTTTGTGGTAAATTTAGTCAAAGATCTATATTTACCTCCCTGTATTTTCATCATACGCCTCCTGATTTTAACCTGTCAACTAGGTTTTTTACGCTTTGACGCCAGTTAAAATTTGAGGTAAAATTGAGGCAGATATAAATAATATTCAATCCCTAATTACCTAATAAACTAATAAACTAATTACCCACTTATGTTCAAAGAATTTAAAGAATTTGCCACAAGAGGCAATGTCATTGATATGGCAGTCGGCATTATCATTGGCGCGGCCTTTGGCAAAATTGTCAGTTCCTTGGTGTCTGATATTATTATGCCGCCAATTGGCGTGCTTTTGGGCAATGTTGATTTTTCCAATTTGGTTATTACCCTGAAAAAAGCCACAGCCGCAGCACCAGCCGTAACCATTAATTATGGCATGTTTATTAACACCATCATTGATTTTCTGATTATTGCTTTGGCCATCTTTTTAATGGTTAAACAAATTAACCGTTTTAAAAAGAAAGAAGAAGCCAAACCAGCAGAGCCGGCCGAAGATGTTTTATTGCTTAGGGAAATCCGTGATAATTTGAAAAAATAGGTAATAACTAATTGTTAAATTAATAAATTTTTAAATTTATGACCAAACAATTTGTAAACCAGCCTTCGCACAAGGCTACGGCTGGCAGGAGATTAAAAAATATATGAAACATTTTTTATGGGATTCTTTAGGTTGGGGAGTACTCTTGTGGTTAATTGGCTATATTCTGGGCTTTGTTTTTTTTGCTCTGGTACCGGCTGATGTAATTGGCTGGTATATTATGCCAATCGGCATTGTCATCACTCTGTTGGTTGCTTTCAAATTCATTAAAGGAAATAATCTGGCGTATTATTTTAAAATAGGATTAATTTGGGCTGTACTGGCCGTTATCTTGGATTATATTTTTCTGGTTAAACTTTTAAATCCGGCTGGCGGGTATTATAAACTGGATGTTTATGTGTATTATGCTTTAGCTTTACTTTTGCCTTTAATTGTCGGCTGGTATAAAATTGCCAAAACTGCTAAATAAAAGTCAGGCTAGATATTGACAAAAACCTCAAAAATTGAGAGAATGATAAGAATAATCCTGTAAATATTAAATAAAAATATGTCAATTTTTGAATCAAAATTTGAACAGCCCCAAAAACCCAGTTTTGATTATGAAGCTGCTGCTAAATTAGCGCAACAAAGGCTGGAATTGGCAGGCAGTGAAAACAAGCAGAAAAAGGCCCAGATCAAAAGAGAAATTAAAGAAAAATATGGCGCAGAAGGTCAAGCAGAACGCCGGATTTTTGATTTGGAAATACAAAAGCAAAGATTGGAATTAGAAAAAAACAAATCCTTGGCTGAAGGCGGGCTTAAATTAAAGGTTGATAAAAGGCAGATTAATTTTGATAAATACAGCCAAACCTTTGATTATCCGACTGAAAAGGGCTTTACGCAAAAAGTCAGCCAGGGCGATTTAATGACTGACATTAATTGGGGACTTTATTATGAATTGGCAAAAGAGGTGCCAGCTGAATTTAAAAAACAATACATTGAAGCAGTTTATCAGATGGAAATTAATAAATTGTTTGATCAGCAATTAATTATTCAGAGGACTAAACTTGAAAGAGAGCAGATTGACGAGTATCTGGCTGAAACTTACAGAAAAGTTGGTGAAGCTATAGAAAAGGGCGGAGAAGAGTCAGCGGGTTTGCTTTTTGAAAAAATGATTAAAAATATTTTAAGCAAAGTGGCCATTGATTTGAAAAAATATGGTTTAAAAATTGAATTAGCCACAGTGATTGAAGATGTGGAAGAAAAAATTGATTTTATAATTAAACATAAGAAAAATCGCGGGGTGGGGATTGAGGAAGTCGAGCAATCAGCAGGTGATGAAGAAACCTTGGGCATTCAGTTTACTTTAAAAAGCGCTAAGTCCGAAGATTTTCGGCACAAGCAGAGACAAGTGGCGCGCGCGCTTAAAAAACCGCATGAGGTTGATGATTTGGTTTTGATTTCCGTGCCTGTTGAGCATGATGTGATTTTTGGCAATTATAAAAAATGGCAAAGGCATGATAAATTGCCAGGCGGTCCGGAAAATTGCTTTGACGCCAAGGTGATTGTTAATTTTATTAAAGAAATATTAAAAAATACGGAGTTGGCAAAAAATGAAGAATTTTTAAAGGATGTGCAGAAATATTTTGAGGGTAAAAGGTAAATTGGGCTGGGCGAAAACGCCCTTTATGGAATTTATAGGAGACTTTAGTCTCCGTATGACAACGAGGACTAAAGTCCTCTGTAATATCCAGACAAAGGGCGTTTTCGCCTTTAAATAAATTATTATGGGAAAAGATTACTACAATATATTAGGCGTTTCTAAAAATGCCTCCAAAGATGAAATCAAAAAGGCCTTTCGGGAAAAGGCCCATCTTTATCATCCAGACAAGCCAGGCGGCAATGAGAAGAAATTTAAGGAAATCAATGAGGCCTACCAGGTTTTGGGTAATGATGAGAAAAGAAACCAGTATGACCAGTTTGGCTCAACCTTTGATCAGCAGGGCGGTTTTGGCGGAGGCATGAATTGGGAGGATTTTATGCGCGCAGCCAGAGGTGGCGGAACCTATAGCAATGTTGATTTTGATATGGGCGATTTAGGGGATATTCTGGGTGATTTGTTTGGCAGTGGATTTGGATTTGGTGGTTCAAGCCGTAGCAGAGGTAAAAGAACAACCCGCGGTCGTGATATTGAGGTTGATTTAAATCTGGAATTTAAAGAAGCGGTTTTTGGTACGGAAAAAACAATAGAACTCTATAAATTGACAACTTGCGATAAATGCAATGGCAATGGCGCAGAGCCAGGCACAAAAATTATTACCTGCAAATCATGCGAGGGCCAAGGACATGTGCGCACTGTGCAAAGGACAATTTTAGGCCATATTCAGACAGTCAGGGACTGTCCAGAATGCCAGGGCCAAGGGAAAAGTTATGAAAAATCTTGTTCTAAATGCAGTGGGCAAGGCCGAGTTAAAGAAAAAAAACAATTAAATGTAAAAATTCCAGCTGGCATTGATAATGGGGTCAGTTTAAAAATGTCAGGGGAAGGCGAAGCTGGGGTTAAGGGCAATAAATCAGGAGATTTATACATTCATATCCATGTTAGGCCAGATTCTTATTTCCAACGCGAGGGTGATAATATTTTAACTTCTATTGAAATACCTTTTACCACTGCTTCTTTGGGCGGTAAAATTCCAGTTAAAACCATTGATGGCGAGGTTGATTTGAAAATTCCAGCTGGCACCCAGTCAGCTAAGGTTTTTATTTTGCGGGGTAAAGGTGTGCCCCATTTTCAGTATTATGGCAGGGGAGACCAGCTAGTAACCATTAATGTTAAAACACCAGAACATTTGAGTAAAAAGCAGAAAGAATTATTGGAGGAATTAAGGGAAGAGGGGTTATAATTCCGCCCTGTCAGGACAATATTTTATATTGAAGAGACGCGCCATGGCGCGTCTCTACGCATTTTATGCGTCCTGACAGGGCGGTTTTTGTTTGACAGGGGATTTTGTGGTATAATAAAGACAAATAATTAAATATCCACAGGCATGGATTTTTTAACCAATATTAACTGGGCAGAACCCAATTGGGATTTATTTATAATCTTATTTTTTGTCGTAGCCGCGTTTTTATATGGGTTGTCACTTGGGCGTGACAGGGTGATTGTGATTTTAGTCAGTATTTATATGGCTTTGGCCATTGTTAATACAGCGCCCTATTTAAACAGTTTTACAGCAGAAATAAGTTTTAACAATGCCTCAATTTTTAAAGTCACTATATTTTTAGGCATTTTTATAATTTTATTCTTTTTGCTGTCGCGCAGTGCTTTATTAAAAACAATTGCCAGCTCTGACAGCCCGGGCCGCTGGTGGCAGTCAATTTTATTTAGTTTTTTCCATGTGGGCTTAATTATCAGCATTTTAATGGCTTATCTGCCCAAAGATGTTGTTAGTCACGTTTCCGAGGGCATGCGCAATTTATTTATTTCTGACCCAGCCAAGTTTTTCTGGCTGGTAGCGCCGATTGTGGTTATGGTATTGATCAGGAAAAATAAGAAAAGTGAGATGCAATAATTATTTTGAATTCTGATATCTGAAATTTGATTTATGAAAATGAATAGGGTTACAATTTTTTGTCTAGTGATAGCCGGTTTACTTGCTGGCGGAGTTTTGATTGCTTCAGCAGCTGGCTATGTCACTTATGAGGATAATAATAAAATTATTCTTTGGGATAATGTGAGATTAACTAATAAGGGGCTAAACATGTCCAATGTCGCAGGAACTATAGCAGGCGGTTATATAAATATTGGCAGTGGTAAAGATCTGTATATAAAAAAATTTATGGCTTTTGATTGCTCGCCAAATTATCCGACCGAACGCGGCTGCGGCATGACCTTTGGCGATATTGGCGGCAATACTTTTTTGAAAATCGGGCAGGTTCAGTCCCATGACCAGCCCTTAACTTTGGAATCAGCCTATAGCGGCATCAGCTTGGTTGGCACGTCCGTTAATATAAATGCCCATCTGAGTTTGGAAAATAATAAAAATTTAATCATTACAGATAAGCAAGTGCCAACGGTAGGAAATAGTGTTTTTGTTGATAATTTAAAAGTTAATGAAATTTGGGCTACTATACCGACGGATTATGAATTAACTATTGTACCCCCGCTGAAATTACAGCAAGGCGCAATTTTTGTAACATTTTCATATATACATTATGCTAACTTTTAATTTTACAAGCAAGAATAAAAGCAGGCTTTATAAAATTACTATTTTGGCCAGTTTTATTATTTTTATTATAGGTAATTTAGCCTGGGCTCAAGGCAAGGGCTATTTTTTTGAAAGCGCCAATGAGTTTTATCTTCTTGACAATTTATTTATCAATGGCTATTTAGTTGTTGAAGAAACTTTATCGCCCGCCACTGGTTTAGCTGGTGATGTTTTATTAGGCCAAAATTTTACTCTTGATCCTAATTCTAAGGTTTATTTTTGCAAGGATTTAAAAGACGGCAATAAAGATTGCAGCCAGCAATCTTTAATTTGGAAAGCAGCTAGTCTGGATGTGCTGGAGCCTAATTTTTATCAGTTGCAAACCAATAAAATTTATGCTAAAAATTCAGATATAAATTTAAAAGCAGCTGAAGGCAAAGAAATAAGCACAAACAGGCCTGTTAAAATAGATCATGGCTTTTCTAATGTTGAGAATATGGTTCTTGCAGACAATCAATTAATAACCCAAAATTTATATTTGGACAATTTGACTAATTTGAATAAATTTTGCATGGATACAAGTTACCATTTTTTATTTCCGCCTCAGACCTGCAATGATAGTTCCCAATGCAGCGGCGGAGCTTGTCTAGATTTAATTAAAGTATATGCTCAAAATCTAAATTTTAAGAAATTGGATTTAGGCAGTGCTGGCAATGTCACTTTAACTAAGATTAAAATAGGTGACTCAAGTACTCCTTCGCAAATAGATCTGCAAAATATATGCTATGAGACAGGTACTCTTAGCACTTGTGTGGGTGCTCAGGGTGGGCCCGGTGCTAGCGGAGGAAATTGGACTTTTACGCTTGGGGGAGCAAATTCCCCCGGAAGCTTCAGCGGTTCCGATAATCATAAAGTCTGTTGCTTTTTATCCGTTACCTTATAAACTATGAAAAGATGTTATAAAATTTGTTTAATTTGCGCTTTATTTTTCTTTTTGGCTTCAGGCGTTTTTGCTGGTTTTAATTATGATTCGGCTAGAAATTATTTTTTAATTGATTCAATTTTGAAAATGCAAGGCAATATTATTAGCGTGGGCAGCGCTTTAAATGAAAGTTTAAAAAAAGAAGATGGCACTGCTAATACTAATTTTTTTGGCGTTTCCAATAATTTAATTTTTATGAACAAGGAAGGTAAATTTGTAAGCGGGCCAAGGGAATTTAACAAAGACTTTTTTCAGACACTGGGAATTACTTATAAGCCGCTTAACCAGTCAGCTGATCATGACTTGCTAATTATGCCAATTGGCGGGGCTGGCTCTTTAAATTTAGAGGCTAATAATTTAAGGATATATCAGAATTTTAGGATTAAAAACGGTTTAGCCCTTGATGGCAGGGAGATCAACAAGATTGAGAAAAACACTCTTTATGTCAATAGAATTGATGCTCAAACATTTAATTTATTAACGCCTGCTTTGCTGAATTTGTCTCTGGCCAGCGAAACTATTTTTTCAATTAACTTTTCAGCCCAACTCACGGCTGATGAAATTAAATTCGATAACCAGAACTTTTGCCAAAGAGAGACTTGGGATACATCCGACGATTCGGCTAATGGTGCTGATAGTGCTACGAGGAGTTTAGAAGAGCAAAGTTATAATTGCGATGGCAATCGATCTCAATGTTGTGATATAAATTATTTTGTTTTTACTATAGATGCCAATAATGGCAAAATGATTTGTTGCCAAGCAGCAAGTGGTCCATTGCCATTTTATTAAAATAATTATTATAAAAAATGCTTGAAAATAAGAATTTTTGTTTTAAATTAAATAAAGGACAAAAAAGCCTAGAATTTAAAATAAACACTAAAATTTATTCTTTGACAGCTATTTATCAGGCAGCTTATTTGTTTTTGGATAGGGTTTATATTTTTTTAGATGGTGAGCCAGTAAAAGAAATTAAAGTAATTTTTAAAGCCAAAGAAGATAAAGAAGATTTAACGAAGTTGGCTAATGAATTTTACAATGAATTATTAAATCAACTTTTGCGTGAAAAGGTCAGCCAAACCAATGCCAAAATCAGGGAATATATAGTTGCCCAGGCGCTTTATAATGCTGTGCCTAATGAAGTTGACGAGCTTTTAAAGGAAGTTGAGGAAGAAGACTGGCAGGCAGATCCTTTGGGCATTGCCAAGACATGGGAGGAATCCTCCTCCGCTAAAACTACGGAGGATAAAGTTAAAAAGAGCAAGAAGGATAAGAGGGTTAAAAAGAGGAAATGATATGGAAATTATTAAATTCAATAAGAAAATTTATAATTTGGAAGCAGTTAAGAAATCAGTTGCAGAATTTAAAAATTTGGCTAATTTTACAATAAAAGAAACTGATGGGTATATCGAGGTAACAATCGATAAAATTGATAATGAGCTAAAAGGGGTTTTAAAGGATGAATTTGCTAATTATGTGCTGGGACTGCTTAGCTAATGGCAAATAGCATGGATTTAATTTTTAAGCACCAAATTACAAACAACAAATAACAAATAAATTACAATAATCAAATCACAAAATAAAAATAAAAACAAAAATATGGAGAAAAAATATGATTTGGAAGATCGAACCTTAGAATTTTCTAAAGAAATAATTCGACTTTGCAAAATATTGCCTGCGAATACTATCAATTTTGTGCTTATTGATCAGGTTATGCGTTCCGGCACGTCTATTGGCGCAAATTATAGAGAGGCAAACGAAACCGAAACAAAAAAAGATTTTAGATTTAGGATCAGAATTTGTCTACGGGAAAGCAAAGAGACATTTTATTGGTTAGAATTAATTAAAGAAGCAAACCCTAAATTCCAGAAAACTGATATTTTAATGAGCGAGGCAGGAGAATTAGTTAAAATTTTTGGCAAAATACTTGATAAGGCAAGATAGTTTGGAATTTGAATTTTGCAATTTGAAATTTATTTGGAGCTTGTTATTTGAGATTTGAGATTTTTAAAAATTAAATTTAGATAACAGTTAAAATAATATGTTAGATTTAAAGACAATAAGCAAACTAGACGAGAAGTCAGTCGGTTTTTTCCGCTTTAAAAAGTTTGATCAAGATGATTATTTGCTGACAAATGACGTGGGCAAGTATGTCTTTGTTAAAGAAAATGATTTTAAAAAATTCATCATCGGTAAATTAACTGTCAAAGATAAAATCTATCAAGAATTAAAAGATAATTTGTTCATTAAAGATGAAGATTACCACAATAAATTAATAACAAACTTTAGGGAAAAAAACAGTTTTTTAAAATTCGGGCCTTCGCTCCATATCATGGTGGTGACTTTGCGCTGCAATCATCATTGTATTTATTGCCATGCTAGCGCAGGCAATAGCGATGATAAAAGTTTGGATATGGACATGGCTACGGCTAAGAAAGTTGTTGATCTTATCTTTAAAACCACTAATGATGCAATAGCTATAGAATTCCAGGGCGGGGAACCGCTTTTAAATTGGCCGGTTGTTAAATTCATTGTCCAATATGCAAGGGAAAAGAATAAATTAGAAAAAAAGGATTTGCAAATCAGATTGGTTTCTAATTTTAGTCTGCTGGATGAAGAAAAAATGAATTTTTTAATGGATAATAAGGTTTATTTCTGCACCTCGCTAGATGGTGATGAGGAAACCCATAATTATAACCGGATTTATACACATGGAAATAGCTGGCAAGAGGCGGCTAATTGGATAAAAAAAATTAATCAAGCTTATAAGGAAAGATATAAGGGCAAAAAGAAAAATTATTTTCGGGTCGGTGCCGTAATAACCGTGACAAAAAAGACTTTTGAAAATTATAAAAAGGTTATAGATACATATATTGATTTGGGGTTTAAAAGTATTTATTTGAGATATTTAAATCCTTATGGCTTTGCTTTAAAGGCTAAAGAGAAAATTTGGTATACGCCAGCTGAATATATTGAATTTTACAAAAAAACATTAGATTATATTTTAGAAAAAAATTATAAAGGCAGGCTGTTTTCTGATGTGACAGCAATTTCTTATTTGACCAAGATATTATATAATAAAGATTATAATAATCTTGATTTGCGTTCGCCTTGCGGAGCTGGCATTGGCCAATTAGCCTACAATTACAATGGCGATGTTTATACCTGCGATGAAGGCAGAATGATTGCCAGGATGGGCGATGACATGTTTAAGCTTGGCAATATCAATCAAAACAGCTTGGAGCAATTAATAAATAATGATTCATGCAAATCAATTTGTCTGGCTTCTTGTGCTAATGGTCAGGCAGGCTATGAAGATAATGTTTATCAGCCTTATTTGGGAATTTGTCCTGTTTATAATTATTCTGTTTATAATAATATTTTCCCAGCTGCTAAAAACAATGCTAAACGGCAGATTGACGAAGCAATTTTAGAATATTTATTTATTAAGATGCAGAATTTAAAAAATAAAGATATTTTTACAGAGTGGGTGAAAAAATCAAAACCAGGCAATGTTTTTAAATAATAATAAAATAATTATTAATAATTACTATGCTAAATAAATTGCCAAAATTAAAGAAAAAATTCCAGGAATTTTTAAATGATGAAGAAGGCAAAATAACCAAAAAGGATATTATTATGTTAGGCATTGGCGTAACTGCCTTGGGAATTTTAGCTGAAGAAGCAAAAGCAGTTCCCGATTGCGCGCATGGAGGCGGATTTGGAACAGGATCAAATGTATGGGGGGATACTCCTGCGTCAAACACAAATGCAACTAATGCACATGATCTTCAAGATCACAATTATGGCCATAATAATTTTGTGCATAATCAAGATAATCGCGGTTCGCATTGTTCGCACGGCTCGCATGGCTCGCATGGGTCGCATGGCTCGCATGGGTCGCATGGCTCTCATGGGTCGCATGGCTCTCATGGGTCGCATGGCTCTCATGGGTCGCATGGCTCTCATTGTCAGTGGTAGGGGGTACAATTTTATGGTTTATGAATTTAATTTATATTATTACCAATAAATGTAATTTCTCCTGTCTTTATTGCAGAACTTTAAAAAAAGAACAAAGTATAAGTGAGAAAATAATTAAAGAAAGCCTTAAATTATTCCGAATTTTAGATATAGATAAAGTAAAATTTTTTGGTGGCGAGCCTTTAATAGAATTTGAAAAGCTAAAAATGATTTCTAAAAATTTAGCCCCAAATAAAATTTCGCTTTATTTGACAACCAATGGCTCTTTAATTAATAAGGAAATAATTAATTGGATAAATGAAAATAGAATAAATTTAAATTTAAGCTTGGATGGCAGTGAATTAATTACCCGTAAATATAGAAAAGGAATTTATAATTATAAAAAATTAGTCTTTTTAAAAGATAGTTTGTCCGAGAAAATTACAGTTAATATGGTTATTTGTCCTGAAACGGCTAAATATTTATTTCAGAGCTTTAAATTTTTAGTTGCTAATAATTTTGAAAAAATTAATTTATTGCCGGCTTATTTTAATGATTGGCAATTTATGCAACTGGAAAGTTTGAAAAAAAATTTAAATTTAATTATTAAATTTTTAAAAACAAATCGGCTTAAAATATTTTTTCAAAATATTGAAAACTATTCTCAAATTTCATTTTTTAATGAAGCAGTTGTTATTGACGTAGATGGTCAGGTTTACTCAAATAATAGTTTATTGATTGAGCTATTAAATAAGTATAAACAAAAATTTTTGATTGGTAATATTTTTGATAAAGATATTATCAACAAAATTAAAAAATATAAATTTGGTGATGATGCAAAAAAGTTGAATTATATAATCCCCTTAAAGTTTAAAGAAGTCAATAGCCAATTAGATAAAAGCATTAATAATTTTGTTAATTCATATAAAAAAATAAAATATGAAGAATAAAACATTGATTATTTTAGTAAGCATAATAATAATTTTAATTGTAGCTATAACAGCTTTATATTTTTTTTATTTTGCTAAAAACCCATCATTTTTCAAGGGAAATATTAATATAACTAAAGAATTAACTTCTGAAGAAAAGGTTAAACAGAATTTATCAAATATAGAAAAATATTTTGAATCAAATAAAGTTATCGATTTTAAAAAATATATTGCAGATTTAGGAAATACAATAAAAACATTGTCAGAAAATGATCAAAATAAATATAATAAGGAATTGCAAGAAAAGATTGATTCGGCTATAAAAAATGGACAAGCATATTGTCAAGAAATATTAGCGGAAAAAATAAAAGATATTGAGAAATTTAAAGATACAGCAGATGATAATTTTTTTACGATAATCAGCGAGGATAAAATCCCAGAATTAAAGGATGAAGAATCAACTCTTGGCAAGTTTATTAATAGTGAATCATTATTAAACAATAGTTTTGTTTATAACCATCGTGCCAATAATGATTATTTTACTTGTTTAGCGATTAATAATGAAAGATGGTGCAATAGACTAAGTCAAGAAAAAATCAACGAATGCAAAAATGCTTCAAGCGAATATAATTGGTGGGATTTTGTTTTTAATCCAGATAAAAAAAGTTTACCTTGCGATAGTATAACAGAAGTTAGCAATGCCAACTGTAAAGCCATTAAAGAAAAAAATATTTCCGAGCAGGTTTTAAAAGAATTAGATGAATTTACCAAAACAACAGCCTTGGCTTATAATCAAAAAAATATTGGGATTTGCGATCAATTAAAAGAAGGCGGAGATAAGGAAGATTGTAAACAAGAAATAAACTATTTCAATATTTTGAATGATAAGGATGAAAAAAAATTAGAAAATATATTCGAGGCTTATAAGAAAGAAGGTCAATATGCAGAATTATTAGATACAAAAATAATATTTATCGAGGCAGTTTTAAAAGGTATAAGTAAAGATAAAATTCCAAATTTTTGCCAAGTAAAATTAGATAATTATATTAATTTAATTTGTGAACGGCGCGCGCAAGTAGTAACTGATTTTTTAAATAAATGAAGCAATAATATTAATATAGCAAAATATTTTATTATATAATATAATAACTATTATTTGCGGGGTAGTTATTATTTTTGTCTATGGAGAAATTTTTAATAAATTTAATGACTGGTTACGATTGTTTATTGAGATGCAGGTATTGTTTGGTTAAAAAAAATAAAGATAAATTTATGGCCTGGCCTATTTATTTGAGAGTTTTAGAATTGCTGAAAAAAATTAAATTTAATAATATTATAGTAACTTTTCATGGTGGCGAGCCTTTGCTTTATTATAAAAATATTTATAAATTTATAAATTTAGCCAAGCAAATTAATAAGAAGATTGATTTTTCTTTGGTGACCAATGGCTTATTATTAAATGAAAAAACGCTTGAATTTTTTAAAAAAGTTAATTTGAATTTAAGCTTAAGTTTGGATGGCGATTATCAGAGTCAGCTAAAAAACAGAACAACTGAAAATATTGAACAGCAAAAATATCAAAAGAGTTTAGATACGGCAATTAATTTGCTTTTGAATAATTATGATAAAAATTGTTTACAAGTTTATATGGTAGTAGCTTCAAATACTGTAGAGCAGTTAATAGATAATGTTAATTATTTAATAAAATTGGGTTTTGATAAAATTTCGTTTGATTTTGCTTTTGGTCAGATTTGGTCAGAAAAATCAATAGAAGTATTTAAAGAAAAAATTATTGATTTGGCCAAAATGAATTTGCCTATTTTTAATTACAGCAAAATTGATTTATTGCGATATGCAATTTTGAGCCAGCAGGATAAAAAATTAATTAAACAACTGCGAGATGATTTGAATAGTGAAAATAAATTTTTATGCATTGATTATAACGGTGATATTTTTTCTGAAGAAATTTTTATCGAAAAATTAAAAAATGAGAATTATTTAACAAATATTTTACATTTAGATAATTTTGATAGTTTAAAAACCAAATGGTTTAAGTTGGAGCAATTATTAGACGAGAAATACTTTGCCAAGGAAATAATTAAAAGCGAAACCGAATTAGCTAAAATTATGTTTGATTTTGTTAAAAATAATTATGTCTAAAGAAATAATTTCCATTCAAATACCGGTTTTCCGAGCTGCTTTTTTAGAAGATGCTGTTTTGAGTATTCTGGCCCAAACCAATCCGAATTGGGAGTTAATTATTTTAGTGGATGGGCCAAAACAAAGCGAATTGACTGAAATTGATAAAATTTTGAACACATATAAAGATAATAAGAGGATAAAAATTGTTTATCAGCAAAACCAGGGGGTGGGCCAGGCGCGGCAAAGATTATTTTCTTTGACTAAACAAAATTACATTATCACCCTAGATGATGATGATATTTTAGCGCCAAATGCAGTTGAGGAAGTTTTAAATTTTATAGCTAAAGAGCCGGATTTTTCTCTTCTGCGGGCCTGGCGCTTGATAATTGATGATAAATTCCATTTTGCTGTCCTAAAGATAGGAGCTTTTATTAAGGCAGAGGCAGTTAAACAGAATGATTTTCTGGCAGAACAAAAAACTGAGCAAAGATTAAAATACAATTTGCCAGTTAGGTTTAATCCCGACCAGTTTTTTTGCTTAAATAAAAAATATTTAAATAAAATAAAAATTGAGACTAGGGCAGAATTTTTAAACATAGGTGAAAATATTGATTGGATATATAAATTAAATGAATTAAAACCAGAAGTCTACATTGATAAGGTTTTATATTTAAAAAGACAATATGCAGGTAATGCTCTCAATTTATTAAAAAATAAACAAATTGAAGAATTGGAGAATGATTATTTGCTGGCGGCTTTAAAACGTAGGAAAATTGCGGAATTTTTTGTAATAAAAAACGGCCGGCCTTATCTGGATTATCATTATCGTAAGGATTTACAAATTGAGATAACTAATAACTGTAATAGACATTGTTTAATTTGCCCCAGAGAAAATTTGACCGCCAAAAGAGGCTTTATGATTACGGAGACTTTTAAGCAAATTATTGAACAGGCAAAAAGATTTTATAAAATTGAAAGAGTCGTTCTGGCCGGAATCGGCGAACCGTTTTTGCATCCCCAGATATTTGATTTTAGCAAAATAGTCAAGGAACATTCCGGTTTGGAATTAACGATTATTACCAACGGCCAATTGCTGGATAAAGCCAAATTGGATAATTTAGAAAAGTTAAACGATGAATATTTAGACTTAAATTTAATCTTTAGTTTGCATAGTTTGACCCCCCAGATTTATAGTCAAATTACTGGTTGTAATTTGGCTGAAATTATGGCAAACTTAAAATATTCTCTGAAGAAAAATTTTATAACTAAAATAGCTCTAGTTAAAAATAAGCTAAATCAGAAAGAAGTTGAAAAATTAGCCAAAATATTTGGCAATAAACTGGAAATTTCCATTTGTCAGAATGTGGCTGGTTTATTGAAAAATAGAGAATTAATTGATGCAGATTTTTATCAGGCAAATGACTATCAAACTCGGGCTAAAGAACCTCTTTGTCGTCAACCGGTGATGAGTAATTTTTACATTGATTGGCAAGGCAATTTTTTACCATGCTTTAATGATTTTACCAGAAAGATTGTTTTAGGCAATATTAAAAAACATGATTTTGAATATCTGGATAAAAAAATAGAAAAAGTTTTACAGACTAAGATAGTCTGGCCAATTTGTGAAAGTTGTAGTTGTAAATATATTTTACAAAAAGAAAACATGAATCAATATGAAATATTTTATAATCGAGCCAACCAATAAATGTAATGCTAACTGTTTAATTTGCGGTGATATTAAGGATAAAAAGAAAAAGAATATCGGCTTTATGGATTTTGAGTTATTGAAGCTTATTTCCGAAAGAATTAAAGCTTATAAGGCTGAAAACGTTAAAATAGTTTTTGCCGGAGTGGGCGAGCCTTTTTTACACCCGCATTTTCTTGAGTTTCTTAAATTAGTTAAGAAAAATAACAAGGTAGAAATTGGTATTTATACCAATGGCCATCTTTTAACTCCTGCGGTTATTGATAAATTAGTTAGTTTAAATGATCCCAATATTAGACTGGAAATTAATTTAAGCATTCACAGTTTTAACCCGCCAACCTATAAAAAAATAATGAATTTAAATTTGGTAGATTGTGTAGATAATCTCAAATATCTTTTTAGCAAAAATAAGGATTTGGATATAAAATTGAGAATCATTAAATGTAAGCTAAATGAGAATGAGGTTGAGAAGATGATGGCTAATTTTAATAAACAGGGCAATTTTGCCAGGATGGAATTGGTTGATAATCGCGGTGGTTGTTTAAATAATTCGGAAGTTTATGATGAAGCATTTTATCAAAGAAATTCTAAGAGAAATAACAGCTTGGATTACATTTGTCAGGATTTTTTGTTTAAAGATAATATTATGATCCGTTGGAACGGTTATATAGATTTATGCTGTACAGCCCATAATGAAGAGCATTATTTGGGCAATATTAAGGATTTAACAATCAGTCAGATTATTAGCAATATTGAAAATTTTGTTAAGAGTAAGGAATTTAAAATAATTTGTTTAAAATGCAATCGAAATATAGCGGTTGGTTAATTTTTTATTTATGAACCTTGTTGTCGGCATCAGCCAGCAAGCAAAAAAAGATTATCTTTTGGAACTCATCAAGAATGGCGTTTCTGATTTTTTCATTGGTTATGTGCCTGATTATTGGTCTAAGAAATATGGTTTTGAAATCTCGGGTAATCGCCGTTACGATCATATTTGCCAATTTATTGATTTAGATAAATTAAAAGAGACGGCAGATTTATTACATAAATATGATAGAAGAATTTTTTTAGGTATAAATGATCATTATTACATAAAAGAACAATTGCCGCTTATAGATAAAATTGTGGCAGAGACAAAAGATCTGATGGATCGTTATATAATTGCCTGGCCCTTGCTGATTGAATATCTGAGAAAAAAATATCCTGATATAAAGATAAATTTAAGCGGTGAATTTGGGACTTATTCCAAGTCCGCCTTAGATTACGCTAGTAAATTAAAAGTTAAAAGAATAATTTTTCCACGAGAAGTTGGGATTGATGAAATAGTAGCCCTAGTTAATTATGCTAGAAAAAATAATTATAATTTTGAATTTGAAGCTTTTATTATGGAATCGCCTTGTTTGTTTAACGGCGCTTATTGTTTTATGGAACATGGTTATGCCAAACCAACTTTTTGTAATTCTGAAGCTAATTTAAGAAAATTGTATAAAAATGATCAATGGCAAGAAGATATAAAAATTGAACTAATTAAAAATTGCGGACTTTGCTTTTTAAAAGATTTACAAAAAGCTGGCGTTGAATTTTTAAAAGTTCCTGGCCGTGAAGGCATGGTCTTAAATAGTGTCAAATTGTTAAATGGTTGTCTCGCTGATTTAAATAATTTAAATCGGGTAAAAATAAAAAGATTAGCTCAGTGTGAAAAAAATAAAAATTCAGGATGTTATTATGAATTTTAATTTAGCTTTAAATTTAAGAGATTTAGGACATTTAGATTTTATTGATCAAAATGGCATTTTAAATTTAGCCAAAATCAAAGGTCAAAAAAGGCTGAATAATGATCTGTTTAATTTTTTAGCAACTAATTTTAAAACAATAAAAATTGACAGGATATATTTTGGCAATGAATTTTGTGAATTTTTAACACCTAATATTAACATATTTAAAAAAATAATTGAATTATTAGGTAAAAGAAATTTAGCTTTAACTTATTTAACTGGTTATTTGACCTTGAATAATGAGGAAATAATAAAGGAGAATTTAAATTATTTAAGTAATTTTGAAGAAAAGAATATAGAAGTTGTTCTAAATGATTATGGTTTGCTTAATTATTTCGTGGCTAAGAAATTAAATTTAAAGCCAGTAATGGGTCGTTTATTACTTAAAATCAAGAATAATCCTTATGATAAAAAAGAAATAAAACCTGATTTGCCGGAGAATTTAGAGGTTAATTTAGACGATATTATTAATAATCAGAAAAGTTTTTATAATAGTTTACCAGTTTTAGATTTTTTTGAGCAACATTTAGGTAAGGATGTGAGCTTGGAAACGGATAAAATAAATTTAGTTCAAAATTTAAATAAAGATATTTTGCCAAGAATAAATTTACACTTGCCTTGGTCCTATTTAACCTGCGGCAGAAATTGCTTAATAGCTAATTGGCAGAGTAAAAAATTTTCTTTTCCTATAAAAAAATGCCAAAAAGAATGTTTAAGCTATTATTATCTGTTTGCTAAGGATAAAAGTTTAATTCAAGAGGGAAATGCTGTTTATAAAAATAATTTAGGCTTTTTATTCGATTTAAATATTCTAGAAGGCATAAATCGATTAGTGCTAACTTTATTTTAAATATGGAAAGATTAGAATTTCATGTTTCATATCAATGCAATAATAATTGTATTTTTTGCAGTGAAGCTGATAGATTAGCAAAGTTTTCTGCTTATCCATTAACTTTTAGTGAAATTAAGAATAAATTAATTGCTAAAAGAAAGGAGGGATTTAAATATGTTCATTTCACTGGCGGTGAGCCAACTGAAAATAATGAGATTATAGATATTTTGAAAATAGCCAAAAAATTGGGCTATAAGGTGTCTTTGGGCAGTAATGGCAATAATTTGGCTGATTCGAATTTTTTTAAAAATATTAGTAGATATATTGATGAGATTTGTTTATCATTCCATGGTCATAATTATCAATTATTTGCCCACAGTTCAAATAATGAAAAGAGCTTTAGTAATCTTGGCCAAACTTTTAAGAATATAAATAAAATTTTAGAAAATAAAAATCTTGATGTTTTTATTAATATTGTTTTGACGAGAAATAATTTTAAAGAGCTAAAAGAGATTGTTAAATTTTTATTACAATATAAGTTTATTAAGCAAATAATAATCTCCAATTTTGCGCCAGAAGGCAAGGGATTGAGTAATTTTGAAAAACTTGCTGTTAAATTTACTGATTTAAGAAAAGAAATCCCAAAGATTATAGATTTATTTAAAGGTTCAGCGGTGGTAGTAAGATTTTTTGGTATCCCATTCTGTGTTTTAGGTGAGGAAAATTATATTTATTCTAATGATTTAAATTGGGATGCTAGATTAACTATAGAAAGGGATATTGATGGTAATGGTCCTTATTTGCAAGAAATTATTTCTATTTTACCGGATAGAAATAAAATTAAAGTAAAAAAATGCCAAGAATGTAAGTTGGATAGTATTTGTAGCGGGATCTTTGCAGAGTATATAAAATTATATGGAGATAAAGAAATAAATAAAATTTAGTATGAATAATGATGATAATTTTTTATATTTTTTAACTGAAAAAATGACTAAAGCTAAAGTTTATCCGCCTGGAGAGCTTAAGCAGGATTTATCAGTAGAAGAAATTATTAAAGGTTGGAAAACATTAAGCAATAGAATTAATGATGATGATTACAGAGATCATAAATTTGGAATTTATATCCATATCCCATTTTGTCCAAATAAATGCACTTTTTGCTATTGCCCATCTACGGCAGAAAGAGATTTTAATTTAATTGAAAAATATGTTGATACTCTAATAAATGAAATCGATTTCTATACCCCTTATTTAAAAAATTTTAAAATCAATTCTATTTATGTAGGTGGCGGAACCCCTGGTTATTTACCAATAAATTTAATAGAAAAGTTATTTAGACATCTCTATGATAATTTTAAAATTGAAAAAAAAGAATGGCAGTTTAATTTTGAATCATCACCCTATGTCTTAACAAAAGAAAAATTGGATTTATTAAAGGATTTAGGAGTTAATAGATTATCTATGGGAGTCCAGAGTATGTCTGGAAAAGTTTTGAGAAATATTTCTCGAGATCAATCATTTGATGTCTTAGAAAAAGTGATTAATTATTCTAGAAAAATTGGGATAAAATATGTAAATTTAGATTATGTAACTGGTCTGCCTGGGGAATCACTACTTTCCTTTGTTAATGGTTTTATGAAGATAATTAAATTAAGGCCAGAAATGATTCACCTCTATGCGTTTTGTCCAACAGAAGAGACATTATTTATAAAAAATGGGAATATATATAATTCTGAAAATATCAAATTAAGAGGAGAAATGCAAAAAATTGGAGAAAAAATAATAAAAAATGCGGGTTATAAGGAAATTAAAAATGATTCTTGGGGGCTCGATAATGAAGCGAGAAATAAACAAGAAACAGGGAGAAAAGAATTTCCTTATTCAATTTTAGGATTGGGCAACTATGCGAGATCTTATATATTTAAAATTTTATATTATCGCCAGCTTGAAAGCCCTAAAAATAGCAGCTCTCATTATCAGGGTCATTATATAAATGACGAGGATGAATTTAAACATTTTATTATGTTGGCTTTTAGAGGAGGAATCAATATTAATGATGTTAAAAGGATTTTTAAAATTGACATATCAAAAAAGTATGAAAAAGAATTGGAATATTTAAAAACATTAAAAAAAATAAAAAGAGAAGGAAATAAAATATGGATGATGCCAAACAATACAAATGAGTATCATTTTTTACTAAAAAAATTATTTTATAGTCAGGAAATAATAAATAAATTAAAAGACCATTATAAAGACGTGTATGATTCAAAAATTGATTATAAGGCTAAATTAGCTAAAAATTTTGATGAAAATTTTTAAATTTTAAAATCGTATGAATAATGATGATAATTTTTTACATTTTTTGACTGATAAAATGACAAAAGATAAAATTTATCCACCTCAAAAACTAGCGAAAAATTTGTCTAAAGAAGAGGTGTTTAAATCTTGGCAGGCTTTGTCTCAAAAGATAAAATTAAAAGAATTAAAAGGGCACAATTTGGGTATCTATTTACATTTTCCTTTTTGTTTAAGTAAATGCAGATTTTGTTATTGTCATTCTGCTCAAGAATCTGATTTTAATATAATAAATGATTATGTGGATAAAATGCTTTCCGAGATTAATTATTTTTCTCGAGCTTTAAAAAGTATAGCTATAAATACATTGTATGTTGGAGGCGGTACTCCAAGTTATTTAAGTATAGATTTAATAGAAAAAGTATTTAAAAGATTATTTGAAAAATTTAAAATAGATTCTAGTAATTGGCAATTTAATTTTGAAGCTTCGCCTCTTACTTTGACAAAAGAAAAATTAGATTTATTAAAAAACTTTGGAGTTAACAGATTGTCAATGGGAGTTCAAAGCTTGAATAAAAAAGTTTTGAATAATATAAATAGAAAACAGTCTTATGAAATGATTGAAGATATTGTCAGGTATAGTAGAAAAATTGGGATAGCATATGTGAATTTGGATTATGTCGCTGGTTTGCCAGGAGAAACATTACAATCATTTTTAGCTGGTTTTTTAAGGTTTATCAAGATAAGACCTGATATTGTTCATTTATATAAATTTTATCCAGCCGATAATACAATATTTTTTAAAGAAGGCATGATTTATGGTGATCAAGAAATAAAATTACGTCAAAAGATGATTGATTTAGGGGAGAAAATAGTTAAAAAAAATGGGTATAAAATAATAAGAAATGAATTTGAAGCTTGGGGATTAAATTTAAAAGCACGCAATGAACAAGATGCGGGGAGAAAAGAAAAGCCATATTCAATTTTAGGTTTGGGGAGTTATGCCAAATCGCATATTTTTAACATATTGCACTATCAAAGTGGAGCTAATCATTATTTTAATAAATTAGGATATGAATATAAGGGTAATTATGTAAATGAAAAGGATGAAATGAGTCATTTTATTTTATCAACAGGTCGTGGCGGATTTAAAATAAGCGAGTTTGAAGAAATTTTTAAAATGAATCCTTTAGAAGTTTTTGATGATGAATTTAACTATTTAAAGAACAATAATAAATTAAAAATTGAAAGTAATTTAATAAGAATAATGACTAATGATTCTAATGAATATCATTTTTTAATAAAAAAATTATTTTATAGTCAAGAAATTATAGATGAATTAAAGGAATATTATCAAAATGAATACAATTCAAATAAGAATTATCAAAGAATTTTAGAGAGTCGAATCGTAGATAGGTTTTAACGCTAATAAAGAATTTTGTATTTATTTTATCAAAAATAAGATTAATATTCATGGATGAAAATTTTTTGAAATGCATAACTAGAGAAGTGAAGTTTTCTTGCGGAGATTTACCGTACCCGCCAATTTTGGTTTGGGAAAAAAACCCAGAGGATTTAATAGTTAAAAGTTGGCAAGCATTGGCCGAGAATATCATTAAAGGCGAGACAGATAATCAGATAAATCTATATGTACATTTGCCGTTTTGTTTAAGCAAATGCCTTTATTGTACATGTGTTTCTTTTGTTAATCGTGATGAAAAAGAATATGATAAATATTTAGATGCTTTAGAGAAAGAAGCTCGAAAAATGGGGCAATTAATTGAGCCAGTGCCCATTGCCTCAGTTTATTTTGGCGGCGGTACGCCGAGTTTATTAAGCGCTAAGCAGTTAGAAAGATTATTTAAGATTGTTAATGAAAATTTTGATTTACATAAAAAAAATCAAATTGCCTTTGAATCAAGCGCGCAGACTTTGACGCCGGATAAAATAGAAGTGCTTAAAAAATACAAGATAGATCGTCTGACCATTGGTGTGCAAAGCCTAGACGAGAAGATTTTAAAAATTAATAATCGCCTGCAAGAAAAAGATTTAGTTTATAAAGTTTTTAATGAAGCAAGAAAACAAGGAATTAAGTATATTAATATTGATATTATGGCTGGCATACCTGGCCAGTCTTTGTCTTCTTTTTATAATACTTTGCTGAAAATTATAAAGTTAAAGCCCAATATGTTGCATGTAAATCCTTTTTATCCGACTTTGCATACGCCCTTTTTCCATGCAGGCAAAAGATTATCGGCTAAAGATTTAAAAAAAAGAAGCAAGATGATTATTCTGGGTAAAAAAATGATTAAAAAGGCCGGTTATAAGGAGCTCAAAAATGATTCTTTTGGCTTAGATGATAAATCCGGCAATGTGCAGATCCAAATGTATACGGCCAGGGAAAAAAACAGTTCAATTTTAGGCATTGGCATGGGCGCGATTTCCCACGTTACTGGTTATCTGCATTATTGTAACTTGAATTTTGAGAATCATCCCAATTGGATTTTGGAAAAGAAATTTCCGCCGTTTTTTTCCAGTTATCGTGATTACCTTGATAAATTTTTGGCGGGCAAAAAGTTTGATCACTGGGGCTATCAGATGAATAAAGAAGAAGAAATGAGGAATTATCTTATCCATAATGTCAAAGTCGGTCTTGATAAGAGAGGCTTTAAGAAGATTTTTGGTGAGGACTTGAATAAAATGTTTGCCAGGGAGATTAAAATTTTAAATTCAAAAAACAAATTAGAAGAAACAGCTGATTTTTTGAGATTTAATTTTAATGATAATCAGAATTTTAATATCTATGAAAAATATTTTTACAGCCCCGAGGTTTTGAACAGATTAAAAGAGATTATAAAAGTTAATGATAAGGCTTATAAGGATATTGATCATGATTTGGATGTTTATATAGAAAAATATGAATAAAATAATTAAAGATGAATTGCTGGTTAAGAATATTATTAGGGCCATAGAAATTTCTGGCGGAGACAGACAGTATCCGCCGATGTTTGTTTGGGATAAAGTCGATAAAAATGAAATTTTCAAGGCCTGGCAGAATGTCCGGCAAGAAATAATTACTTCTAATTATAAAAATAAAATTGGGCTTTATCTTCATGTTCCTTTTTGTCTAAGCAAATGTTCTTATTGTACTTTTTTTTCCTTTAGTAAAAAAGATGATAAGTATTACGATGATTATTTGCTTCTTTTAAAAAATGAGATTGCTTTATTGAAGGATTTTTTTCAGGGTATTTCATTTTATTCAGTTTATATTGGCGGCGGGACACCCTCAATTTTAGAAGTTGAGCAAATTAATGAATTATTTAAGCTGATTAAGGGCAATTTTGATTTGACAGACTGCCAGCAGATTATTTTTGAGGCGAGTCCTAGGACTTTGACTCCGGATAAATTGAGGGTTTTAAAAGAAAATAACGTAGATAGATTAACTATTGGCATTCAAACAACTGACAAGGAGATTTTAAAAAAGACAGATCGAGTGCAGACATTGGGTATGATTGAAGAAGTAATTAAAGAGACTAAAAAATTCGGCATAGAATTTATTAATTTAGATATCATGGCTGGTCTGCCGGGACAGTCCGTAGAATCATTTTTAAAGACTTTAAAATATGTAGTCAGGCTTAAACCTCAAAAAATCAGTGTTAGTCCTTTTCGCCCCACGCAAATGACCAGATTTGCGCAGCAAGGTAATAAGTTAAGCAAGAAAGATATTTTTAATCGCCAAGTGATGTATGATTTGAGCCAGAAATTTGTGCCTAAGTTTAATAAACGCTATGAAGGTGCCGCCAATATACAATTCAAATTTTATGAGATTCGTGAAGATTACAGCTCAATTTTGGGATTGGGCTGCGGGGCAATTTCTCACGCAGCCGGTTATTTAGAATATACCAATAAAGATATCAAATCTTATCATGATAATTTAATTAAAAAGCAATTGCCAGAAATAATTGGTTATAAATTATCTAAAAAAGAAGAAATGCATCATTACGTAACAAATAATTTGGGAGGCGGCGTTTCTAAGAAAAAAATTAAAGAAGTTTATGGCTTTGAGCCTGATAAAATTTTTGCTGCTGAATTTAAGGATTTGGTTAAGAAAAATTTGATAAAAAATGATGAACAAGCGTTTGAATTAATCGACCGGGCCAAACAAGATTTTAATACCAACCGAATTTATTTTTATAGCGATGAGGTTATTGCAAAGTTTTTGAATAAAATTAAATGGGAACCATCGTTGGACAAAATAAATAAAGAGCTTAAAGAATTTTACATAAAAGAGTCATAATGAAGCTAGATAATAAAATAAAAAAGATAAAAGAATTTTTAGACAGCTTTAATTTAAAAGTTCAAGATTGGTATATTTATAATTCTGACCTTGTTTTATGGCAAAAGGGTTATTTAGCTAAATTAAATCAGGATAATTTTAAGGTTTTTAATATTTCCTTAGATTATAAAAAAGTACCTTGGCCAATAAATCAGGAAGGGCGGACTTTCCCCAGTTTAAAATGCCAGTTTTATGAAAAGTATTTAGATTTTATTAAACAAAATAATATTAATCTGGATTTTAAATGCGAAAAGAAAATTAACAGACAAAAAATGGTTAAGTATTGTTTAGCCAAGGAAAATTTTATTTGGCTAGGTTTTACTACTGACAAGCGAAGCCTAGCTGAAAAATATAATGAGATATTGGCTAATAGATATGAGCAGGATAAAAAAAGAATTTTAAATACTATCAAAAAATTTAAAAAAATAAAAAAGGAAGCACAGAAAGATAAAGATAAATATGTTATTGAATATTGTGACGAGGGTGTTTTAAGGGAACAATTATTATTAAAAGCACTAAAAGATAATAAAGAAGTAGCAAATGGGAAAATTTTAAGAGGCCGAACTATAAATAAGGCAAATTTGATAACCGGGTACATTATTTATTTGTATGATTTTAGAAATGCAAATTTAATAAGAGAAAATAATTATATTTTAGTGGCAAATGATATTCAGCCAGAGCAATTTATTTATTTAAAAAATTTTAAAGGTTTAATCACTGAGGTGAGTGGTTTACTTTCCCACGCGGCAATATTAAGTCGAGAATTCGGCCTGCCGCATATTGGGGGGATTAGCAATATTTATAAAACATTTAAAGATGTTAAAAGGGTAAGTTTAGATACTGAAAAATCAATAATAAAAATAATCGAGTAATATATGGAGGAAATTTTTAAAAATAAAATAGCTTTAATCAGCGGAGCAGGTAGGGGAATTGGTAAGGAAATTGCTTTAGCGCTCGCTGAAGCAGGTGCTTTGCCAATTTTAATATCTCGGACCGAAAGTGAGCTAAAAGATGTTGTTGATTATATTAAAAATAAAGGACAAGATGCAGATTATTTTAAATGCGATATTGCTGATGAAAAACAAATTAAAGAATTAATTAAAAAAATAATTAATAAATATCAAAAGATCGATCTTTTGGTCAATAATGCGGCTATAGTCGGGCCAAAAGGGAAGTTAGAAGAAGTTGACTTAAAACAATGGCAAGCTGTATTTGATATTAATTTAACAGGTACTTTTATTCTAACCAAAGCTGCCGTTGAACAAATGAAAAAAAATAAAGGTAGCACGATTTTAAATATTGGCGGTGGTAAAGATGTTGATTTTTTACTGCCTTACTGTTTAACAAAAAATGCGTTGAGTCAATTCACTAAATTGTTAAGCGAACAATTAAAAATACATAATATAACTGTTAATGAATTTAATCCTGGGCAGCAATTTAAAACTAAAATGGCCGAAGGCATTTGGCCAGATTTAAATAATTTACCAGAGCCTTATATTTTGAGAAAGCCAGTTTTAAAAGCGCTTGAACAAGGGTTGACTGGTAAAACTGGCCAGTTTTATTTTTATAAAAATGATTAAACAAAATTTATTAAAAAATGAAGAAGCCGTCTTTGAAAAAAGACATTGGGTAAGGTTGACGCGAAGCTGCAATAATGATTGTTTGTTTTGTTTGGATAGTTCTATGAAAAATGGTACAATTTTGCCTTTGGCAAAAATTAAAAGAAATATTTTGGCTGGTTTAAAAAAATCAGACCGCTTAATTTTAAGCGGAGGAGAACCGACCATTCATCCAGATTATTTAGAGATCATAAAGTATGCTAAGCAGCTAGGTTACAAAAAAATTCAAACCATTACTAATGGTAGGATGTTTAGTTATTCAAATTTTGCCAGACAAGCGGTAGATAACGGATTGGATGAAATTACGATTTCTATCCATGGCCATAACAGTAAACTACACGATAGTCTAGTGGGCATGCCGGGCGCTTTTAAGCAGACTATTAAAGGGCTTGATAATTTATTAAAACTTAGGAGAACAAAGAAAATCATAATAAATATAGACGTTGTTATTAACAAACAAAATTATAGATATTTAGATAAGATAATCAGTTTTTTTTATAGGATGGGTATTACCGAGTTTGATTTATTGCAAATTACACCAGCTGGTAAGGCATATAAAAATGCCGATTTATTATTTTATGATTTGGATGATGCCCAGAAATATTTTCAAAAAACTTTTAATAAATTCAAGGATAAAGATATTGTAATTTGGACAAATAGATTTCCTGTTAATTATTTGGAAAATTATGAATTTTTAATTCAGGATCCCCACAAGCTTTATAGCGAGATTTTAGGAGACAGAAAAAATAAATTTATCAGATCCTTGAAATTAAATAAAAAAATCGGTTGTTACGGCAAGCGATGCCAGGTTTGTTTTTTGAAAAATCTTTGCCAGGCCCTGTATGAATTGAAAGCAAAAATGGATAAAAAAGCTATCAAGGATTTAAAGATAAATTTGGATTTTGTAGTTTTAAAGGATTTAGATAAAAATTACGGAGTTTTTATAAAACAAGCTAAAAATTTGTATTTAAAAGGCAGTTTAAATAAGATATTAAAGTTTTTGCAGAAACCATTTAATAATATCAACTCTTTTATTTTGGATATAGACAATTTAAAACCCGATCTGCTTAGAAAAATAAGCGAAAGTTTACCGATAGACAAGCAAGCAAGGGTTATACTTGTTATTCGAGATAACTACGAACAATATAATAAGCAGCCTTTTAGCTACTATTTTGTCTTAAATAAAAATTTTAATAAATTCAATTTATCAGCAGCAAATAAGAATAATATATTTTTATTTTTGGAAAACCATGAAAAATTAAATCAAGTAATTGATAATTATTTTGATTTAAAGAAATTAAGACGCTATAAATTTAAAAGTATTGATTTGCCTCAATGTTTAAATTTGCAGGGAATAAATAAGAGTTTTGATTTTGTTAATTTGGCAATAATTAATAAGAGGGCGAGTATTAACTTGGAGGATTTTGTTAGTCATTACATTGAAAATTTATACAAGACAAAAAGTTTGAGATGCAAGAAGTGTAAATATTTTAAAAAATGCCAGGGTTTGCAAATTAATTATGTACGGTTAACTGGCTATAATATTTTAAAGCCAATATATGAACGATAAAAGATTACATATTGCTACAAGTAAGTATTGCAATAACCATTGTATTTTTTGTTTGGGCGAGGAAAATAAAAGGCAGCATCGAGGCCTTGAGGAGGTTAGTAAATTATTAAGGGATAATAAAAATATTTGTAAAAAAGTGATTTTCACGACTGGTGAGCCGACTTTAAACGAGAATTTAGCGGATTTTATTAAATTGGCCAAAAAGATGGGATATGGCGATATTCAGTTAATTACCAATGGCCGCAGATTAGCTAACAAAGAATATTTAGTAGTTTTGATTAAAGCCGGTCTAAATGGCTTTGTAGTTTCGATTCATGGCCATAATTCTCAAGTTCATGATTTTATAACAACAAAGCCAGGCAGTTTTGCAGAAACCTTTAAAGGACTTTTATATTTAAATAAATTGAGAAATAAATATAATTTTAAAATAATTACCAGTACGATAATCATAAAACCCAACTTGAATTATTTACTTAAAATTTTATTATTTTTAATAAAATTTAATCCTGACGAGATTATTCTAAATCCGGTTATTCCCAAGGGCAGAGTATTAAGAAATAAAGCCAACATTCTTTTTGCTTATTCTGATTTTATGAAAAAATATAATAAAATAATAAAATTTTTGCCTAAAAATCAGAAAGTAAAAATTAAAATTATTGGCTTGCCGGCTTGTTTGTATGCTGACGCCAATCAAGAAAATTTAGGCAGAACAGAAAGAATGATTTTGGAAGAAGATAAAAAGATTGTATCTAAAAAAGCTACCTTTAATAAAATTAAGAGGGCAGAATGTTCAGCTTGTAATTTTTTCCGGACTTGCGACGGCGTATGGGAAAATTATATTAAGATATTTGGCTGGCGGGAATTTAACCCCATAAGAAAGTAATATGGCGGAAATACTTTATGACAATTTAGACGAGATTTTGAGAATAGAAGACAGATGCAATGAGAATTGCCTTTATTGCAATGTTTCCTATCAGGGTTTGGATGAAATAGTCAGGGATTTTTCTGCTTGTCAAAAAAAGATAGATCAATTTATTAAAAATGGAGTAAAAATGATTTCCATAACAGGAGGAGAGCCGGCTTTGAATCACAATCTTTTGGAAATTATAAAATATATAAAAGGCAAGGGTTTAAAAGCTAATTTACAAACAAACGCCGGTTTAATTGACGATTTTTTTGCTAAAAAATTAAAAGAGACCGGTCTTGATTTTTGCTTAGTTACTTTATTAACAACTAATAAGAATTTGCATAATGATTTAAAAATAAGCATTGATTCTTTTGAAAAAACTGTTAAGGGTATAAATAACTTACTTAAAAATCATATTAAGGTTATTATAAATGTTTTAGTTACAGCCCAAAATTATAAAGATATTGTTAAATTAATTTCATTTATAAAAAAAGAATTTCCAGAAATTAAAGAGGTTTCTCTTAGTTTTATTCAGCCGCACGGCAAGGCCTTAATAAATAAGGAGTTATTACCTAATTATCTGGAGATTAAAGATGAAATAAGAAGAATTTTAAAAGAATTTAAGAAGTTTAACTTTGACGTGGGTAATCCTTATTGTGGCATTCCTTTATGTATTTGGCAGAATCCATATTTCGGCCTAGACTCATGTTTAGACTATCAACAAAATGAATATTTAAGAAAAAATAAATCAGTCAGTCAGAAAAATCAGGGAAAGATTATTATTAAAGAAAAAAAACAAGGGCAAGAATGTTTTAATTGTTATTTAAAGAATCTTTGTAATGGCTATTGGCATGAATATGATGATATTTTTAAGCAAGATTTTATTGCGCCGCAATTTTTATCATTAAAGTATTTTGACTAATTATGTATTCAAAGATTATAAAAATTGGTGCTAGCTGTAATAATAACTGTTATTTTTGCTTTGAAGATCATAATGAATATCCAATTGATTTTGATTTAATAAAAAAAGAGCTTGAAAAAGGGCGGAGAGAAAAATGCGAGCAGATAATCTTTACTGGTAGAGAGCCATCAGTTGTTGAAAAGATAATTGATTTAGTTGAATATGCCAAACAGTTAGATTATAAAGTTATTCAATTAATGTCTAATGCTCGGATATTTTCTTATCAAAAATTTACCGAAGATATTATTAAGGCTGGCTTAACCGAGTTAATTGTGCCCGTTTATCATTATAAGGAGGGAATTCATGATCAAATTACAGGGGTTAAAGGTAGTTGGGCGCAAACAATTAGGGGCATCGATAATGTTGTTAAATTTTCTGCTGAAAATAGCCCTTATTTTAATGTTTTAGTTAGTGCAGGTGTAGTTATTTGCAAAGAAAATTTAAATGATTTAAATGAAATTATTGATTTTTTAAAACAAAAGGGCATTAAGCAAATTTTTATAATTAATAATAAGATTTTGGAAATAAATAATTTAAACGAGTATTTGCTAAAATTAAAATTTTGTTTAGGAAGTAATGATTCGCTGATTTATTTAGTAGGTTTTAAAAAAATGCCAGTAGATTTGGAAAAATATTCATATGAAAATTTTATTCAATTAAACAAAGAGAAAATTTTATTACCAAAATGATATGGCAAATTTAGGCTACATACAATTAATCAGAAAATGCAATCAGGCATGTCTGTTCTGTTCTAATCCTGATAATGAAAAGATTAAAAACATAAAAGAAGTTTATAAAAATATTGATAAACTTATTTCTTTGGGTTACCATGGCGTTATTTTAACAGGAGGTGAGCCGACTCTATACCCGCATTTAAAAAAGGCAATTAAATATGCACGTAAGAAAAAAATCGATGTTAGGTTAATAACTAATGGACAGAAGATTTGCGATAGAGCATATTTGAAAGAATTAAAAGATGTTGGTTTAAATCTTATTCATATTTCTTTATATTCTTATAAGCCTAAGGTTCAGGCGTATTTAACTCAAAATCAAGAATCATTCAAGAATATTTTAAAAAGTATTAATAATGCAATTAAATTAAATATGGTAGTTAATATTAATACTGTCATTAACGCTTACAATGCCAATCATTTAGATAAAAACATTATATTTTTAGTAAATAAATTTCCGCAAATTAATCATTTCGTTTGGAATAATCTGGATCCTTATATGAATAGGGCAAGCAAGAATAAACATACAATTGCTAAATTAGAATCATTTGCCAAAAGTTTATATAAGGCCATGAAATATTTAGAGGCTAAAAATAAAACATTTAGAGTGGAAAGGGTGCCGCTGTGCTTCTTGAAAGAATATGGCTGGGTTTCAACAGAAGCGCGTAAAATAGTTAAAAAAGAAGAAAGATTAATGTATTTTTTAGATGAGAAAGGTTTGGTTCGGCAAAAAGATTGGCATAAAAATCTTGATAATCCTTACAGCTTCTATAAAAAGTCCGAAGGATGTAAAAAATGTGTTTTGGAAAGAATTTGCCCTGGCTTATATTCTGGCGGCAAATATTATTCATTAAAGGAATTGAAGCCAGTTACGGACATTGCTTTAAAAGATTATATTATCAATAAAATTAATGAATGAAATAAACAAAAAGATAGAAATAAATATTGGCACAGTCTGCAATAATGATTGTTTGTTTTGTATGAGTAGCGGAGAGGGAAGGAAACGAAGCTTGATTGATTTTAATGTGATATGTCAGGATTTAGAGAAGTATAGACAGGAGGCATATGATTCAATTGGATTTTTAGGCGGAGAAATAACAATTTATCCTCAAGTTTTAGAATTAATAAGTTATGCAAAGAATTTAGGCTATAAAAGCATTCATATAATAAGCAATGCACGCAAGTTCAATGATTTTTCTTTTTTAAAAAAATTAGTTAATAGCGGGGTGACAAGGATTTCTGTATCTGTTCATAGCCACGTAAAAGATATTGAAAACTATTTGAACAATCGAGATGCTTATGACGAACAAATTGCAGGTATAAAAAATTTATTAAAGCTTTATAATTCTAAACAGCTAAAAGAAAGAATAGCCCTTAATATGGTAATTAATAAATTGAATTTTCAAACATTAGATAAAACTATCAAGTTTTTTAATAATTTAGGTATTAGAGATTTTCGTTTAAATTTTATTTGGCCTGAAGGAAGTGCTTTATTAAATAAAGAAAAACTTTTACTGCGATATAAAGATCTTAAGCCTTATATAAAAAAATGGTTTTTAATAGCTAAATTTTTAAAATTGTATTTATCGCTTGAAAGCGTACCTTTTTGTATCATTAGAAATAAAACAATAATTAATAATTTATACGGAGAATATAAAGATGGCAAAGTAGACGTTGTGGTCGGCAAAGAACGCGATTTTTTTAACTGGCAGAAAAGGAAAAAAGAACAGTTTAAAATTAAGCCTTATTTTTGTCAGAAATGTACTTATAATAATAAATGCGATGGCATTTGGAAAAATTATCTGAAAATTTTTGGAGATCAGGAATTTTCTCCTATAAATTCAATTACTAGTTATGATAGTAAAATCCTGATAGCGGAATAAAAATTTTATTTACATAACAAATAATTTAATCAAAATTTTAAATAAGAATTATAGTATTAAAAAATAATAAATAATTAATAGTTTTTGAATATGCAGCGTGTTGATATTAAAATCGGTTTTAATTGTAATAATTTTTGCCAGTTTTGTGTCCAGGGAGATAAAAGATTTAAATTTAAAAATAGGACTTTAAGGCAGATAAAGGAAGCTTTAAGCGAGGCCAAGAATCAGGGAAGTGAAGGCGTAGTTTTTACTGGAGGTGAACCAACATTACATGTGAATATTTTAGAGGCTATAAAATTTGCTAAAGATTTGGGTTTTCAAAACATTCAACTTCAAACTAATGGCAGAATGTTAGCTTATTTTGATTTTTGTAAAAAATTAATTAAAGCCGGTGCCAATGAATTTTCCCCAGCTTTACATGGTTCTAAATCAGAAATCCATGATGAATTAACAACAAGTTTTGGTTCTTGGCAGCAGGTTGTGCAAGGGATTAAAAATTTGAAATCACTTGGCCAATATGTTTTGACTAATACAGTCATTAATTCTAAGAATTATCAGGATTTGCCTAACTTAGCGCAATTATTTGTTAATTTGGGGGTTGATCAGTTTCAGTTTGCGTTCCTTCATATTTTGGGCACAGCTGATAAAAATAAAGAGTGGATTGTGCCCAAAATGAGCGAAGTAATGCCTTTTGTTAAAAAAGGTTTAGATATTGGCATTAAAGCTGGTAAGGTTGTTATGACTGAAGCTATCCCATATTGCTTAATGCAGGGTTATGAAGATTATATAGCTGAAAAAATAATGCCAGAAACAAAAGTTGTTGATGCTGAAGGTGTAATTGAAAGTTATGCTGATTATCGCTGGAATAAAGGCAAGGCAAAAAGGGAAGAATGTAAAGAATGTAAATTTTATAAAGTTTGCGAAGGGCCATGGAAAGAATATCCGGAAATTTTTGGCTGGGAAGAATTTAAGCCAATTAAGTAAAGATTATATGGAATTAGATTTTACAAATGTAAAATTCCGAAATAACATTTTTAAAAAGATTGTAAATTATACAAAAATAAAAATTTTTTTAGATGATTTTAAAAAAAATAATTATAAGATTGATTTTTTTGGAATTGTCAACAAAGAATTATGTTTAGAAATCAGGGAAGTACAAACTGGACAAATATTAAATATTATTTTTAGAATCTTAAAACCTGGCGAAAATTATCTTTATAAAATTCAAAATGATTTGGGTTTATATTATAGTTATGAACATGAACCGAATAAAATGCATGATCTAATTTGTTTTACCGTGGCAAAAATTATTTATAATAATTTAAGCAGAAATCCATCATTAATTACTGAAACTATAAACATTCTAAATTCAATAGATAAAGAGATTTTGATTTATTTTAAAAACAATATAAGTTTAGATTTAATTAAAAAATTTTGGCCTAAGATTATATCATTTAAATTCCATTCTCAAAATTATAAAAATAAGCTAAATTTAATTTTGCAATCAGAAAAAAATAAAAAATATTTTTTAAAAATATTATTTGATGACTGGCGGATGATTGACA
>Ga0315277_10000776_pt1 | contig 49178 bp, 39 predicted proteins | sample YL17G05_15_MG_FD_203695 | JGI IMG/M metagenome (GOLD analysis project Ga0315277, IMG submission 203695) | Sediment microbial communities from Yellowstone Lake, YNP, Wyoming, USA - YL17G05_15 | ecosystem: Environmental > Aquatic > Freshwater > Lake > Sediment | place: USA: Wyoming | collected... | reverse complement strand
GCTGTTGAAAAAGTGGGTTTGAATGGGTAGCGCATATCTATCAACCGCGTAGCGGTTGCGGCGTATGCCGTGATATGCGGTTTCCAGGGGTACCGCGCACATCAATAGATGTGCGCCACCCTTCATTGGATACTTTTTCAACAGGCCCGGTGTCCCCTGTTTTGTTACAAGCTTTTAGTGAATCTGCTTTATTCGGTATAAGAGAGGAAAAAATAGTGAAGCTTATAAAATATTTCATCTTGATAATTTTCCTGTGTTCATTTACCTGCATTAACGCTTATTCGGCGGTACAAACCAAGGATGATTTCAAAGCCAAGCTTGCATTCGACCTCAGGTCGGGACGGACATATAAATACTCAATTACATCATCGAGGAGCGTAACCGATGATGTACCGCAACCGATGTTCTGGCAGAGCGACAAGCAGATAACGAGGGTCATGCAAGTTACAGAGGACGGCTCTTATCTTCTACAGACGAAGATGGAGAAGGAAAACAAGCAGCGCAATGTCGCGATAGAATATTTCCGCCGCAATTACCCGACTTACCAGGTCGAGCTAAAACCCGATGGTCACATGACCACGCCCCCGAGACAACCGTTTCCGCAGGTGCGAAACGTGCCAATCTTCCCGGATTACGAGGTCGGGGCAGGGGATAAATGGGTTGTCGAGGATGTCCCTTTTTACCCCGGCGGGTTGGTGGATGAGGTCACAGCCGACTGGGAATATGAACTCGTCGAATTCGTCAAACATAACGATTTCAATACGGCCCATATCAAGGCCAAGGCCAAAGTTGACATCAGCTTAAGGCCTGTGACGATGGCTTTGCTTGGATTCTATGGCGACCCGGACCGTGAAGAAAAGGGCGCTTTTATCAGGGAATTAGTGCCGGACTCACCGGCAGTAGCGGCAGGGCTTGAACCAGGAGACAAAATTCTAACCATCGCCGGGGTTAAGATTTTGGATTGGTACGACATCCCGGAGCTTATGCCATATCTCCCCCCGGGAGAGGAAGTCACAATCGAGTATGAACGCTCGGGTGAACCGGGCATGGTCACTTTCAAAACAGGGACAACCCAAATCGCCGAAGTCGAGGGCGGGGGGGGCTTTGAGTTCGACATATACTTCGGTGTAAACAGGGGGCACATTATCTCTATGGATGGTAAAACCGACGACCTCGTATTGACGCTTCACTCCGATAAAGGTGAGGAAATCAAAAACATAACTTCACACATCCATATGGAATTCCTCCCCGAAGGGTAAAGCCATAAATATCGGTAATGAATTATTAGAAATCTAAATTTCGGCTGGGAACGCCGACTTTCAAGTCGGCATGAGAGCCGGTTTGAAAACCGGCGTTCAGAGTCGCCCCCCAATCCAATTTTTTTGGTATCCTTTATCCCAGTATAGATAATAATATTCAAGTAAACTTGGCCGCGAAACGGAAAAAATATAAGCCGCTCAGGGACAGGACCTTTCTCATCAGCGAATCGAAGGCGCAATACCGCATCTTCCTTTTGCTGTCGGCTGGAAGCGCCGCATTGCTTTACCTGAAAACCCTGTGCCCAACGGTAGTACCAGCCGATTCGGGGGAGCTTATCACCGCATGTTATACCCTGGGCATAGCGCACTGGCCCGGCTACCCCCTGTATGTCATCCTGGGTAATATTTTCATCAACCTGTTTAACGTCCCCGACCCCGCATACGTAATAAACCTGATGTCTGCATTCTTCGGCATACTCACTGTCGGCCTCCTATATGCAATCATCTATCATTTCATACGAATTCCATTCCTGTCTGCATCCGTAGCGCTGCTGTTCGCATGGGGGCAGACCTTCTGGTCACAGGCCATAATTGCGGAGGTTTATACCCTTCACACCTTCATGGTAGCGCTTATCCTGTTCCTGTTCACACTCTGGCTTGAGCGCAAGGCGATTTCAACCCTTTACCTGATACCCTTCTTCATAGGGCTTGCATGCACGAACCACCAATTAGCGATTTTAGTCTTACCGGCGTTCATATATATGCTCTTCATCTTCGAGCCGAAACCCGGTTATGAGCGTTATACATCCACAAGTTATCTAATCCTTTGGCTCGTGCTGTTCATCATCAGCATTTCCCTCCCCGGCTGGATGCGTTACAGCGTCATCGTTGCCATCGGGTTGTTTGCCTGGGTATGCCTGCACCAGAAAGACCGCGGCTGGAAATACTGGTTGAAGGCATTCGGTTGTTTCGCGGGGGGACTTCTGCTCTATCTCTACTTGCCGATACGCGCACTGCAAACCCCCATACATAATTGGGGCAATCCCGATGATTTAGCGACATTCATAAGCGCTGTACTCGCCCCATCGACATCACAATCACCCGGGGGGAATATTTTGACCGACCTTAACTACCTGTTCAACCCCTTCCCGGCTCTCACAAGGAATTTCTGGCCCTGGTCAAAGGGGCTATGGATGTTTGAATTCCTGAGCCCGATATTTTTTGTTTTCGGCATATGGGGCATTTACATAGGACTGAAAACCGGCTGGCGTATGGCAAGGGCCTTCCTGCTGTTCATACTGCTGAATATCATAGTGATACTCCTCGTGTCGCAGCCCGGCGCCGAGGAGATATTCAAGGTGGATGTTTATTACCTCCAGTCCTTCCTCGTCTTCTCGGTATTCATCGCGGTTGGAATGAAGGAATGGCTCTTGCTCTTCGGCACCGCTTTCAACCTGAAGAACCATCGTGTTTTCGTCGTACTGCTCATATTGATAATCCTCATGGCTCCGCTTGTTCAACTCTATATGAACTATCCGAAAGTCGATAAGTCGCATAACACAAATGCCTACGATTTCGGGGTCAACATGATCAGCGGAGTCGATAATCCGGCAAAGAGCATATTGCTTGTCAACAAGGACGACCTGTTTATCCTCTGGTATTTTGACAGAGTGCTTTATTACCACCCCATGCCTGTATATCCGCTCATTCCTTTACCGGGTATGCCGAGAGTTGAGGATTTCTGGTTAGGCTGGTACAACAAAGAGCTTGCCGACGAAGACCCGCCAAGGGTGTTGTTCCCCTTACCCAACGCGGGAAAGAAATGGCTGACCCCGGAAGATGAGCTGAACGCGTTTATTAATGCAAACGAAATGAAAGGAAAAGATATCTATTTCACTTCTTACGGCCTATGGGATCTCAACATCGACCTTAACCGGATAACGCGTCCAATACGACCTTATAAATCCGTATTTAAAATAATGACTCCCGATGAGATGAACAACCAGGAGTTCATTATCAGGAAGAACCTCGCTTACTGGAAATCGGTTTTCAAAGAACAGGCGGGTAAATTGGGTGGGTTTACCGAATCCCCCGGTAGAAACCCCCGCGAGGATTTCATGTTTTACCGCTATGCAACCAACCTATATTTCCATGCCCGCTGGGCTGAAGAAAAAAATATGCCCGAGGAAGGTGTTGAGTTCTGCCGTATGGCTATCGATATTGACCCGTACCGCGTAGAAACCAACGACCTTATCGCACATCTGCTTATGCAATTGGGTAATGTCACCGAAACGGAGATGTATATTCTGGAGCTCCTGCGGATGTATCCCGATAACGCGAACTTTCATTACACGGCCGCCACGTTTTACAACACCCGTGGGAACGATAAGAAAGCCCTTGATGAGTGCGATATCGTATTGCGTCTTGACCCGGGGCATCAATTGGCCAAGAGGCTTAAGACGCAGATTGAGCAGATGATAAATTGAATTATCCCGCTTATGTAGTCTAAGATGCCATCGTTGAAAATGCCGTATTTTTCTTATCAACACAGTTGGAGAAAGCATGAAACGAAACGCTATCATCATATTTGGAATAATCGTGACAGTTTTCCCGCTTCTATTGTTCCTGCGGACTTTGTGCCCGGTCGTATTCCCCGGTGACTCAGCCGAGTTCGCCGCAGTAATAGAACTCCCCACATTAGCGCACCCACCCGGTTATCCTCTCTACACCGTTCTCGGATACCTGTTCACGCGATTGCCGTTGGGACCGGGGGCGTTTGAGGCTAATTTGCTGAGCGCTGTATTCGGCGCCCTTGCAACCCTCTTGATGTACCTGGTTTTCATCATCCTGACCAAACGCCCCGTAGCTTCAGCGGCAGCCGCGATGCTTCTAAGTTTCGGGAATTCTTTCTGGAAGCTAAGCTCCATCGCGGAGATGTATACGCTTGCCGCCCTCATGACGGCGGCAGTATGGTGGGCGGCAACCAGGATTGGCGAAAACGAGAAACCGCCGACATGGAAGGGGTTCTTTATGCTCGGTTTATTATTCGGATTGGGCCTTGCGAACCACCAGAGCATCATACTGATTTTGCCCGGCATAGCGGTATATCTCATCCTCCGCAAACTTCAATTCAAAGCAAGTACAGCGGCAAGTGGCGTGATAATCGGCCTGATAATAGGGCTCGCGTTTTACCTCCTCCTGTTCCCTATTTCCCGCATCACATCACCCATGGATGCCCCCAAGTTGAACGGCTTCAACGATTTCTGGCGCTATGTGACAAGGCAGGTTTATTTCACACGTTCCCCTGAAGTTGTGGGAGAGCAATATGCAGGGGGCAGCTTAGTTGGGTCATGGGATATCGCCAAGCAGCTGGGGAGGGATATTTGGGCGGAATGGGGGCCGATATTCTTTGTTGTTTCCATTGGCGGGCTCATATATCTTGTGGTAAAAAGGCGTGCGTTGGGGTGGGGGGTCATCGTATCGATAATCTGCTTTATCCTCGGATTGTGCTTTCTTACAAGGGGCAGTCCGCTCGGTATGCCCAAAGTCGACCTCAGGGCGGTTGACTGGCTTGTTGTGCCCTTCCTGCCCTTATTCGCCTTCGGTTTCATCGGGGCTCTCGATGGGGCCTATAACAAGCTTATCAGCACCAACCAGTTGGTTGGAGAAGAGTCATTTATACCGAAGGCAAGAGTACCGGTGATTTTGGATTTGTTTTATATAGCCATCCCGATAGTGCTCATGCTTTTCAACCTTGATACGGCGAATATGCAAGGGCATATTTTTGCCGACCGTATGGTTGACAACTCAATGGTTGGAGTTCAAATCCCTGCGACTATCTTCACAAGCGGCGATGAATATTACACCTTCCGCTACAAAATAAAAGTCGATGGAAATTCACGCGACAGGGGGGGGAAGGCCCCCGATGTTGAGCTTATCGATGCGAAAAACTTAAGAGTTGTAGTTGAGGGTTCGGGCCGGGAATTAGACCCCGATGAGGGGCTCGCAGGGAAAATAGTACAGGAAATCAGCAATGCCCGGAAGGTATATCTCACTTTCCTCCCATCTCCGAAAGTCGCGGAAATGCTGAGGAACGGGAATATTCACCTGGAGCATGTCGCCCTTACCTATGAAGCCGTACCCGACATGGCGTTGGACGCTGCCGGTGGCAAAGACTTCATCCGATTTTCAAAGCCCGGGCAGGAAGCGGAGATTTGGAAAAGTATAGACCAGGATCATTTGGCAGCCCTCGATACGATAACCTTGGACCCCCTCGAAGTACCCTATGTACAACGCTATTTCACAGAGGCTTCAAACTATGGCAAATTATTCTTCAGCAGGGCTGAAAAGACTTATTCCAAGAGTTATTACACGCTCGCAGCAAATTTTCTTGATAAAGTTTATTTCTTGGCGGGTCACTCAGATGAGAGTATAGACGGCATTGTACGCGAACTCGCCTTAAGCAATTGGTACATTCATAACTATCAATTCGCCCTCGATATGTTGGATTATGCCGCTGAGAAGAACATCCAATTCCCCGAGCGTGACCCCATAAGGGCAAACCTGTATTTCGTGAAAGAACCGAAGAAAGGTCTTGAATTGGGCGCGGAAGCTTATGCCGCAGGGAAAACGAAATGGATGGATTACAACCTTATCGAAGCGCTTATGATGGAGGATGTTAAAGCTGAAAAATTGGACGCCGCGAAGGATAAAGCGGTGTACCTTATCTCCCGCTACTTCGACCTCAGCATCGACTGGAATGACCCGGCGAAGTTCGATTCCATAAAGGGCACGCTCGCGGAAGCGCCTGAGTCCGGAATGGCGTTGTGGCACTACGCCTCAATAGCGTCGCTACAGGGGGACAAGCAGACGGTGATGGAAATCGTGAAGCTGTTCAGCCAAATCCAACCTGATTTCCTTATTGATAGACTCGACAGCCTGCTCACCCCAGGCAATTTTGAAAAAGCCATACCGTTCTATGAGGCACTGGTCGAACTCAACCCGGAGGACTGGAAAGCAAAAGAGGGGTTGGCCATCTGCCTTTTTGAAACGGGTAAAGTCGAGGGAGCAAAGGAATTGGCAAGTGAGACCATAGCTCATAGGCCGGACAGCAAGAACCTCAAGCGAATCCTCGGCATTGAGACCCCTGAAGAGCCGCCCAAGGGAAACCAAAATCAACCTGAGGGAGGGCAATGACAGATCTGGATGAAAACATCCCCAGCATCGACGATGATGCGAAGCATCCACCGGTTCGAGAAACGCGACTTGATGCACCGCAGGACATCGTCGCGCCGGATGTACGGCAACCCGGAACAGTTCCCCCTCTCAGCCTACTCAGTTTTGTGTTGATAATAAGCGCCGGGCTACTGTTCCTCGTGACACTCTGCCCGACGGTGTTCATAGGGGACGCGGGTGACTTCATCACGGCATGCTATAAGGCCTGGATACCGCATCCGCCGGGTTATCCCGTTTACACAATCCTCGGCCACCTGATGACGCTCATCCCGACGCCGTTTGCCGCTGATTCTGTCGGCCTTATACGCTTCGTCGCGATGCTGTTCCTGCTATGCGCGGGCATATTCGGGATAATTTTCATCATACGCAACCGCGACCGGTGGGCATCGCAAATCGGCCCATTCCTCGGCTACCTGCTGGGCGGCGCGATAGGCCTGTTTCTCGCGAAGACAATCTATGCGTTCCTCGCTCCCGCGCAGGTTACAGGTTTTGAAACCGCGCGCGGATTCGACCTCACGGAACCACCTGCGGTATTTTTCGGCATCGCCGCTATGCTGTTTTGCGGGATTGTTTTAGCGATAGGGTATATAGGTACGCGTTCGCCCAAAATAAGGGCATCAACCTACATCGTTTGCCTTGTCCTCTTCGCAATATTCACTCCTATCATATACCTCCTTGTCAGGAACCTGGTTCCACCGACCGTTGACCCGGTCAATAGCCCGGCGGCAGTCAAGGTGAACCTGCTGTCGGCGATAGCCGCGTTTCTCACGGTAATTTTTGCCTACCTCGCATTGCGCGAGATAATCCCCATCGAACCGCTATGCGGCATCGGTGCGTTCCTCGTGGCAATCGGACGCTCGTTCTGGTCGCAGGCGGAAATCGCAGAGGTTTATGCGCTGAATACGGCGTTTATTTTCGGAATATTCTACTTAGGATTTTCATATATACGTACAAGGCGCGAATGGCGGTTCTATCTCATGGCCTTTCTCATGGGCCTTGCGCTCGCGCATCATTATTCCATCCTCCTTTTCTACCCCGGCCTGCTTTATTACATCGCCCTCAAGACCGGCGGTATCCACGGCCTGAAAGCCTCATTCCGTCCTGTGAAGAGAGTGCTGTTGGGGCTGATACTCGTCTTCATAGGTTTAGCCCCATATGCTTACTTAATAATGGTCCACTTCGAAACGCCGTTGGAATATGTCGTATTTAACAAAGAGGAAGAACAACGCCTGCGCGAAGACGGTAACGACAAAGTCCGTTTTGAAGAAAGCGGGCAACTGAACTATTTCCTGAAAATCTCCTCGCGAGGTGTATATACTGAAGCCAGAAAGCACGAAAAATCGGCAGTAAATATTGGCGCCCGCACCACAACCCCGATGGTATTCAACCGCTATGTCCAATTGGTCATCGAGGAATTTACAATACCCATTGCCATCTTCGGAGCGCTTGGGCTGCTTCTCAGTCTAAGGTTCCGCCCGGGATGGCTTTGGATAATATTGTTCCTGTGTGTCTTGTTTTCGTTCATAAAACCAATAACTTATTTCGCCGGACCCAATCCTGATGCAATCAATACGGTATCGGGAGGTGGCTTCGGTGCATTCTGGTTCGGTGGGGGGGAGAGGCTCACATGGTTTATCCTCTCGGTAATCCTTACGATTGCCGGGTTGCTGAAATCACCGAGGATTGTGTTCGCAGCATCATATTTGTTCTACTTCGGCGTAGTCCATTTTTACCCCTCGGAGGACATACTCTTCGCACCGCTTGTAAACCTCCAGGTCGTCATGCCCCCGCTGGTCGTACCGTTAATGGCTCTATGGGCGTGTTTCGCTGTATTTCTTATGGCGGATGTATATGACTGGATAAAACGCTACGCCAAGGGTATGGCGGAGCTTGACCATACCGACCCGACAATCAAGACGGCCACGTTGCGCGGTTTGGCGGTTGCCATATTTCTCGCCCTCACAATCTTCGCGGGTTATGTCAACTGGCCTTACGGGGACAAATCCCGCAGCCTGCTCGCATACAACTACGGGCGCAATGTCCTCGATGCCTGCGAACCGTTCTCCGTGGTGATGACAACCGGGGACGAGATATTCATCTTCTGGTATATGCAGGAAGTGGAGGGGTATCGCGCGGGTGATGTGCGTGTAACCAACTGGATTCACAATATACACAACCTTACTGAGCTTGGCGACGAACAGGATACAATGGCAAGGGTGATAAATGAATTCATCGGCTATGTCACGCCGACAGGCTGGAAGTTGGTGACAACTTATCTTGTGCCATCCTTCCTGAATTATCCTGCTATCGTGGATAGCCATTTCGTCATGGATGGTTTGACATATCGCATCGAGCCCTCCCCACCTCTCGGTTTCTCCGGCAAGGCCGACCTGGGAAATCTGACCCCCGACGACAGGCTGAATATCATTGATGAAATTCGAGACGAAAGGCTTGACCCCCAAAGGACCCCCGACAACGGGGGCTATTATTGGGGCGGTCTTAACCCGCCCGTCGATTCCCCCGGCTTCAGCGAGTATGAGAAGCGCAGGGTCGTCCTTGACCCGCAGGAAAAGGAGATGCTCGCACGTTACCAGGATATCCTGTTGCATTCCGGTATTTACCGCTTGCAGGAAGGCAGGCGGCTTGAAAGATCGGGATTCACCGAGTTGGCGGCCGCGCAATACAAACGGGCTTCGTTTCATTTCAGAACCCTTGTAAGCCTTGACCCGGCGGATGTCATCGGTTGGCGCGAATTGGGAGAGACATATATGCACACGGGAAACGTTGAATCGGCCGAAGTATGCTACAGGACAATCTTAGGCAAGGAGAGCGCTGATGACGCCTTGAAGGCCGATGCACATGGCGCATTGGCTATGATGTATTATGAGCTCGGCAAGATCGATGAAGCCACGCGCGAGGTGACCGAATCCCTTATACTCGACCCGACTAACGCCCGCGCGCTTTATATTAAAGACCTTATCGAAAAAGGGCCCATGGAACCTGATGAGAGAACCTCCCTCGTACCCAATACCCAAGAGGAGTCTGATCAAGGTGAATAGGATTCTCATAACCGGCGGGGCGGGATTCATAGGTTCGCATTTGGCCGACAGGTTCGTAGCCGATGGTCACTCGGTCGCAGTAATCGATAACCTTTCAAGCGGACGGAAGGAATATATCCCTGGCAGAGCGGATTTCAGGCTCATTGATATAAAAGATGAAGCAGCCACTATCTCTGCAATCGTCGATATAAAGCCCCAAACCATCATCCACAACGCAGCGCAGATAAATGTACGGGCATCGCTCGATGATCCAATCACGGACGCCAAGGAGAATATCATCGGGGGATTGGTTGTCCTGAAAGGGGCTATTGAAGCGGGAGTGAAGCGGTTTATCTTCGCATCGACAGGCGGGGCAGTCTATGGTGATTTACCGGTGGATGCAATGCCGATATCCGAGGCTGTAGCGCCGAACCCGTTGTCGCCTTATGCCTCCGCCAAGCTTGCAATGGAACACTATATCCGGGTCCTTTGCGGCCTTTCCGGGATCACCTATGTCATCCTGCGTTATTCCAATGTTTACGGCCCGCGCCAGGTTGTAAAAGGGGAAAGCGGGGTCGTCGCCATTTTCACCCAATGTTTTATAAACCGCCGCAAGCCGGTCATCTTCGGTGATGGCTCGCACACGCGCGATTATGTCTATGTCAAGGACGTTGTTGACGCTAATGTCGCGGCACTTACCAAGGGCGATAATGCAATCGTCAATATCGGTACCGGGATACGGATAAATGTTAACGAAGTATATGATAAGTTGAAAAAATTGATGGGCGCCAACCTTGATGCAATACACGGCGATGAAATCCCCGGCGAGGTGGCGCATATTGCCCTCGATGTATCCTTGGCGGCTGACGTTTTAGCCTGGAAACCGGCTTACACTCTCGATAAGGGCCTGCCGGAGACAATTGAATATTACAAATCGGCACGCGCATCCGAAACCAATGGATGAAAAATATCCGAAAAAAGAGGATACAACCCCAACCTTGGCCGACCCCTTGAGTTTACGCGCGAATATACTCACGATACTCATCCTTGTTGGGCTCATCTTGATTCTGCGCCTTCCGTTCCACGCGGGATACTTGACCAAGTGGGATTCGTGCAATTATGCCTTCGCCCTGGAACATTTCAATATCTCCGACCACACCCCGCACCCGCCGGGGTATCCATATTATATCGGCTTCGCGGCAATCATTGATTTTTTCGTCCACAACGCGAATCTTGCATATATTATCGAAGGGATAATCCTGTGCGCCATCGCAGCAATATTCATTTTTCTCACCGGGCGGCTTCTATTCGGATACACAGAAGGATTGTCCGCATCGATACTGTTCATAATATCCCCCCCTTGTTGGTATTTAAGCTCCACCGCCTTATCATATATGGCTGATGCCACCTTGGCATCGACGGTCCTGTTTATTGCCCTTTATGCCCGCAGACGGTCGGATATTTCCTGGCCACGCAGAATAATGCCGATTGTCCTCGGATTAGGGGCGGGATTCAGGATACCTGGGTTCATCCTGTGCCTGCCTGTATATTTAATACACTTGCTCGACCTCAACTGGCGCAAGCGCATATTCTCGATTCTCATCGTCATTATCATCGCAGTTGCTGGATACGCGTGGGTTATCCACGCCACAGGAGGCTGGGGGGAGTATATCAATGTTGTAACCCTGGAGTCCGGTAAACACGAACAGGCGCTTCAAAGGCTGCTGGGTAATCCTATTGATGAGCTTGAGAGGAACATCCACCGAATTATTCTCTTTATCCGGGAATCATTGGGCCCTTTATGGTTCCTGTTTCTTCTTCCGCTTCTTTTCCCAAAAGCCTTATTCATTCACCTTACCAGGGAGAAAGCATTACTATGGGCTGCATTCGCCACACCACTTATATTTTTCAGCCTTGTTTATGCCAACTATACTGCGATAATTTTCATCTTCCTTCCCATTTTATGTTTAGCAACAGTCTACGGCATCTCGAAAGCATCCCGATGGTTTGCTGCGATAACCTTAAGGAACTCCAATGGCGCCGACAGCAAACGTTGGGGAAGAAATCTTTTCGCACTGGTATGGCTTAGTGTTACCGTCCTTGCCGGGTGGCAATATATCATCAATAAAGCTGACGCACATGCCCCAAATTCCGGACCGGCAATGGAGTCGGAGGAATATAACTTGGGGCAGATATACCTGATTGATAATTATATTAAAGCCCTGATTGATACAACAAAACGCTTCGATCCCGACGAAGCTTGCCTGCTGATGTTCATAGAAACCAAGCATGTCGGCTATTATCTCAGGGACTACCAGGTTATCTGGGACAAATATATTATACGCGCCCCCACCAAGACCCCGGACGGAATTTTCAGCCTGAAGGGTGGAAGGCGAATCATGATCAAGACATCATATTATGAGTCGGACAGGTCAATCATCTTCGCGATGCCATTACCTCAAAGCTGCAGGACGCTTATTTTCCGGGAAGATATCGAGCCGTTGTATATTCCGCTTAAAGGGATGGAAGCATCGAAGATAACGGATACGCCATTCTATGTCGTAAGCGGTATCCCCAACGGCTGGGGGTTGGTTGTGGAAAGACATCTGGGTACGCCATCCGGCCCCCCACCTCCTCCGCCAACGTGGTCCATAGGGCCTGTGGGTAAGATTGAATAAACTTCCGTCTTGATAGTCACATGCGGGGAGCTTGACACAGTAGTAGGGGCGAAGCATTTGGTCCGCCAAATGCTTCGCCCCTACTGAAATCAATCCGTGGATACACTCGGTGTTTATTTGATATTGACGAATCGACCATTTGGATGTATTATAATCGTTTGTTCATTTTTTGATGAAGAAGAGCGGTTAATGCCATGAAAGCTGTATTTGAGATTGGCGGTAAGCAGTTGATTTACGAGGAAGGGGACGTATTCCTCTCGGAACGCGTACACGCCGAGGTCGGCGAAACCATCAAGATTGACAAGGTGCTGTCAATCATCGATGGCGACACGACCAAAATCGGCGACCCTGCGATCAACGGCGCCAGTATTGAACTGAAGGTGCTGTATCACGACAAGGGCAAAAAGGTCATTGTCCAGCACTACCATGCGAAGAAAAACTACCGTATTCGCAAGGGCCACAAGCAGTGCCGCTCGCAGCTCAAGCTCACAAAGATAAATACCGGCGAGTGAGGTGATATAGATGGCGCATAAGAAAGGGCAAGGTTCAACATCCAACGGGCGTGATTCCAAATCAAAACGGTTGGGGGTTAAACGCTCGGACGGCATGGTTGTTACCGCAGGAAGCATCATTATAAGACAGCGCGGGAGCACCATACGCGCCGGGCAGAATGTCGGGACGGGCAGGGATTACACCCTTTTCGCAATGACGGAAGGTACCGTTCAGTTCGAAACCCGCGGCAACCATAGATATGTAAAAGTCATCTGACACTTGATGATGGATAAATGCGAATTTTCAACCCTATGGCGGAATTTGCCTTCCAAACCATAGGGTTTTTATTTCCTTCAGGGCTATGTTCGTCGATGAAGTGAAAATAACCGTTAAGGGCGGAAAGGGAGGGGACGGCATCATGGCCTTCCTCCGGGAGAAATGTCGCCCTAAAGGCGGCCCGGCGGGTGGCGACGGCGGTCACGGCGGCAGCGTATACGCCGAGGTCGCATCCGGACTGAGGACGCTCGTTGACTTTCGCTCCCTAAGGGTAATCAGGGCTGAGAATGGCAAGCCGGGTGGGGGGAAGAATAAAACCGGACGTTCAGGGGATGATGTTGTCTTCAAGGTGCCACCTGGGACTATCATAAAAGATGCTGAGACAGGGGAACTCATCGCAGACCTTAAAAAGAAGGACCAACGGGCGTTAATTGCCAAGGGTGGTAAAGGGGGACGTGGTAACGCCCGTTTCGCAACCCCTGTAAAAAGGGCCCCGACGCATTTTACATTGGGGAAACCCGGTGATGAAAAGAAGCTCCTGCTTGAATTGAGGGTATTGGCCGATGCCGGTGCTGTCGGCCCGCCTAACGCCGGTAAAAGCACCCTTATAAGCACCATCTCCACCGCCAAGCCGCGCGTGGCTGATTACCCATTTACGACCCTTACTCCCTCGGTCGGGCTTGTCAGGGTAGGGGAATCGACCAGCTTTACAATTGCCGATATACCGGGGCTGATAGAATTCGCACACGAGGGAAAAGGTTTGGGCCACAAATTCCTGCGGCATCTCGGCCGTACAAAAGTGCTGTTGCACCTCATCCCCTTAACCGGTGCTGATGCTGATGCTGAAATAGAATCAGCACTCCGTAATTTCAATATGATACGCGACGAACTTGAAGCATATGCCCATGGCCTTGCAAACAAGCCGCGCATTGATATCATTAGCAAAGCTGACCTCGCAAGGGACGAGGATCTTATAGATAAAGTTGCGAAAAAAATCATGGAAGCCGGCAACCTTGAGTCGCCCCCCATAGCGGTATCAAGCCATACCGGCAGGGGGATAAACGAGTTGATAAAGAAAATATTATCGTACCTGGAGGATGACACTGAACACTGGCCCGAATCACATATCGCAGATGTTCTCTTCGACGACAGGGAAATATGACGCGCGAATCGGCCTCTTCCCCGGCACATTCGACCCCATCCACCTCGGCCACGTCGAGATTGCGCGTATCGCCCAGACGCGGCTCGGTCTCAACGCAGTTATTTTTGTTCCCAACTGCACCCCGCCGCATAAACAACCAGTTAACCCCGCCCCGTCCATCGACCGCTATTGCATGGTTCAGTTGGCCGTCCTGGATATTGACAATTTTTTCGTGAGCGATTATGAGGTCGAGGCCGGCGGCATAAGCTACACCATCAACACCGTCAAATATTTTTCCGACTTATATCCAACCTGTGACCTGCGGCTTCTCGTTGGAAGCGACAGCCTCAGGGAGATGCATGGCTGGTACGCAATAGAGGAATATGCCGGGTTGGTAAGCATCGTCGGCATCTCAAGGAAAGGTGAAATAATCCAGCCGAAGGAAATCGTCCTGCCCGACGGTTTGAAGGCCGACCTTAAAATCATCGAGGGGATAAATATGCCGCAATCATCCACAGAGATAAAAAATCGCATACGGCAGAAATCCGACCTCGACGGTTACCTCGACCCTCTCGTGGAGCGGTATGTGAGGAAATATGAGCTGTATCAATAGACTTAATTTGCAGGAGCATCGGTGTGAATTAGTATGTACTTGGGAATGAGGAAGAGCTTCATCATATATGTGTTGGTCTGGCTTATCTTGACAGTCATAATAATGACCTATTCCTGGTGGACTGCCCAGGCTCATTATCAGAAGGCAAAGCGTGAAGTTGATGAGCTCAATATGCAAATCGAATCGGTCACCCCGGATTACAGTAAAGTCCAAGAGCTTAAGGAGCAAATAGAACAGACTAGACAAAAGAAGGAAAAGCCGGATGGACAACTGCAACAAGGGGAGGGTAGCGCTGATAAGGGGGATGGCGAACAAGCACCTGGCACCGAGAATAATAAGATGGTTGAAATATTCGGGAAAAATGTATGAACTCCATTGACGAATTCAACGAGGAAGAGGTTACCGCCCAGCTGCGAAAAATGTTCGATGATGAACGTTTCACGCATACACTGAAAGTACGCGACCTTGCCCTGAAGCTCGGAGAGGGCCTGGGGATAAAGAGGCAGCGTATTGTAGCCGCTGCGCTTCTGCATGATGTGGCAAAGGGCATGTCGCCCGACGATTTGATTCGCTACGCCGCCTCGTATGGCATCCCGCTATCGCCCGGACAAACGTTGAACCCCAAAACCCTTCATCAGAATGTCGGCGCAGAGATGGCAAGACAGCAATTCGGCATCAATGACGGGCCGGTGCTATCGGCAATAAGCAAGCATGCGACCGCCGATACATATATGACCGACCTCGACACTATCCTCTATCTCGCCGACAGCCTCGAGGAGGACAGGGATTATGAGGGTGTCGAGCAATTGAGGCAATTGGCCTTCCATGACTTGCAGGAGGCGTTTTTCCAGACATTACGCAGGACGATTATTTATGTATTGCAGCGCGAGCTGTACATCGATGAAAGGTCGGTGAAAGCATACAACACGGCTTGTCTCAAGCGTGCGGAAAAGAAAAGGCGTGAGACAAGCGGGACATCAACCGAGTCCCCATTGACATTATGCGATGAAAGGATGCCCGACGACCGGGAATAGCGTTATAATGGAAGCAATATGAAAGTACTATTGCCGAAGATAATGATCAGGACCAAGGGGGACGCAAGATTTCTCGCCGCATTCACCGCGATGGGAATCATACTGACTTTCATGCTTACGGCAGCCTCAACCGGCTACTATGCCTGGCGTAGCGCGGGGGGCAGGGCGTTCTTTCCCGATTGGCCTTTCGCAGGGTTCCCTCACCCGAAACCGACCTGGGAGGTGCTGGGCCGCAACTATTTATCAGTATTGATTATCGGCTCGGATGCCCATCTCAAGTATGACGCCGGGCGGAGCGACACCCTTATCTGGGCCTTTTTGGACTTTCGTAAAGAGACGGTTGATGTTGTATCCATCCCCCGTGACCTCCTTGTGCGCATTCCTTCAAAAAGGGGAGGTTATTTCGATAAAATATGCCATGCCTATGGCCTCGGCGGCCCGGAACTGACCCAGAAGGCCGTGGAAAATTTCCTCGGAATAACCATCGACCAGGTTGTAAGTGTCGATTATGAGGGCTTTATAAAAGTCATCGATACGCTTGGGGGAGTCGAGATAGATGTCGAGAAGCAAATGGATTATGACGACTACGCCGGTGGGCTTCATATACACATTAAAAAGGGCAGGCAGGTTCTTGACGGACTGCATGCATTGGAGTATGTCCGTTTCAGGCATGACCCTCGGGGTGATTTCGCACGTATCGAAAGGCAGCAGAAATTTATCGCAGCATTGAAAGACAAGGGCTTGAGATTGTCGCAAATCGGGAAAATCGATGATATGGCAAGGATTATCAACGAAAGCATCTACCTCACCCCTGCGCAAGATCCCAATGATGTTCTTGGAAACCGCGAAATAATCGCATTGCTTGGTTTCTTCACAAAACTTGACAACGGGAACATCCGTTTCCATTCCGTGCCGGTAAAAGCGGAGATTATGTACAACAAGCTGTCATCCCTGGTTCCCGATTATTCCGAACTCGACAAAATAATGCAGATGATTTTAGAGGACGGAGTACCGGAAAGCTCAACCGGGAATATGACTGAACCCATGCCTGAAACAAAGGCTGAGGGTATTGATAATTGATATTTGTAATATTCCTGGCGATTTCGAACCGCTATGGTCTGGAAATAATCGGAATAAATGTGGCCATAAGGCCGCTTGGAGGTTGCTGCAATAGAGGAACGATCACTTGACCCGGCGGAATTGCCGGCCATGGTTCGGGCCGCCGTAGATGCAATTGTTGAAAAGAAAGGCGTAGAGATTACCGTCTTTGATATGCGCGGATTCACGCCGTTCATGGATTTCACTGTCCTGGCGAATGCCGGCTCTGGCATCCAGGCGAAAGTACTGATGGATGCGGTCATTGATGGTGTACGTAAAACCGGTTTGCGTGAGCGTAGCGTCGAAGGGGACCCTGCATCCGGCTGGCTGCTCATTGACTTTTGGGACCTTGTGGTGCATATATTCCGTCCTGAACTAAGGAATTACTACAACCTGGACGGGCTATGGGCGGATTTGCCTTTCCATAGGGTTAACGCTGAGAAACCGGGCCCGGAAAATGGCGGTTGATTGGGAACTGACCGGCCAACCGCTTGAATAAAATTTTCTACTATATTAAGATTGTAAGGTTGAATTCTAAACCTTGCGAGAGGTGAATGGCGAGATGAAGAAAATCTTCGCTCCGTTTTTTATTGTGGGCCTTTTGCTGCCGATGCTTCTTTTCCAATCCACGGCTAATTCAACGCTCATCTTCGATGCCGACCTCAGCTTCAAACCGGAAACCGGCAAGAGGTTCCACTACTGGATGTTCACCGCATTAATCGGTTTTGAAACCATGTGGGCAAGCCGCCAGTTCCTTGGCGGAGCCATCAACGCTGCGTACGACGACATAGTCCAGGGCTCCGGAAGCGGCGTCGTCAACGGCGAAGTGGATTTTTCAATCTACGAAACAATAAACATTTCACGCGCGTTGGACGACCGGGGGGTCTTCGGCGGGGCTGGTGGCGGCGGTATGTCACCCGGTACCGGCGCTGAAAGACCGGGTTCCGGGGAAGCTGGTGTAGGGAATATCCAATGGGGCCATCTTATTGGTCCTCCCGCCCAACCAATGCAGGGTTCTACAAGCCCTGGCGCACCCGGCGGCGGTGGCGGGGAAACCCCCGGCGAACGCAAACCCGAAGCCTTCTACCTGACTCCAATATTCGAAAACAACATCACTTACACCATCTCCTCCAGCGGACGTCTCCTGAATGTCTCCGGCCTTGAAACAATCGGCGATATCGTTGCGCCGACCTTCACCAAAGGTGAAGAAGAACTATTCGACCCGACCCGTTCAATCACCGTACGTCAAATCTTCCAGGTCGCCCACTTCCTGATATTGCCTGATTACACGTTGCATGTCGGCGAAACCTGGAAAGCCCCCTTATGGTGGAATATACCGCTTATCGGCAAACCCATCAAAATACCGCTCACGTATACGCTTGAGGAAATCCGTACGCTCTACAGGTTCAAGTGCGCCAAGATAAAATTCACCGGCCTTGCCGATATTAATACCGACATCCTCGATGAAAATTTTTCGCGCAGGAAAGAGTCACACGTCGAAGGGGACATAATAATCAACGGCACAATCTACTTCGATGTCGACCGTGGCGTTGTTGTGGCCATGAAACACGAATATGCCTGGGAAAGAGGCGAGAACCACAACGCCTGGAGCGGGTACCGCTACGGCAGCTTCTTCTGGGGCTTCATCGGTGTGATGAGCTTCGACCGCATCGACCTGATAACCCCGCTCGGCAATGTCCTCGATACGCGTACCGAAAAGGAGCACATCCTGCAGGAGTTCGTCTGGACAACGGACCTTGTGATGGAATAAAACTTAACTTATCACATGCGGATAAGCCAGCCCGGGGTCCCATCCCGGGCTTTACTTTATTCCCGGGCCGGTTTACGCTAAGCTATATTTGCTGCTTCACTGTGAAACTGATATGAAGAAGTTGTTACCTCTAATTCTCACCTTCCTCTTCTTGCTGCTCCTACCATCCAGCATATTTGGCGGTAATATCCCCTCATCGAATGGATATTTCGCCGGAGCCGGGTTAATACAGAATGAAACAATTGTTGCCCTTGCGGATGACATCTCATTCGGGAAAGCCGTAGGGCAGGGGAGCTTTGCAGGGGCGAAAATCATCAACTCATATGCCCCGATGCATCTTCTCAGGCTCGATTATCCATATCGTTCGGCGGCATCCGATACCCCCTTCCGCAGGGCATGCCTGCAATCATCCGGGCAGATTTCGCCGAATTTCATGCGTTATGCGCATCTAACTCCGGATGACCCGAGATTCGGCAGCCAGACCTACCTCAAACCCATCAAAGCACCCGAGGCCTGGGACCTGTTCAGGGGAGATGCCAGCGTCACTGTTGCTCTCATAGACACCGGTATAGATATAGATCATCCCGACCTTCAGGCAAACATCATCGGAGGCACGAATCTCCGTCCCGGGGAAGACTCGAATGATTACAACGACCCTCATGGTCACGGTACCGCTGTGGCGGGAATTATCGGTGCAACTACCAACAACTCGGAGGGTATCGCCGGGATATGCTGGAACGTAAGGCTGCTGATAATAAGGGTGCTTGGCGGCGAAGACCTGACAACGACCCTGTTCGAGGAAGCCGCCGCGATCGATTACGCCATCGCGCACGGGGCGCGCGTAATCAACATGTCCTTCGGTGGGCCGGGGACCTCATCTGCTGAACAAAAGGCTATAGAGAAAGCGAAGCAAGCCGGGGTTATCATGGTTGCAAGCGCCGGCAACAATGGGGTCTACGGCGACTTGCAGACCGCCCCGGAGGGCCTTAACTACCCGGCGGCATACCCCGATGTCATCGGCGTGGGCGCCCTGAAATCAGACCTGTATAAGGCGGATTTCTCCAACTACGGTGTTGACCAGTGCGAGTTTGTAACGGTAGGGGTAAGCGTCTATACAACCCTGCCGAGGGGAATTGGCGATATCAGCGGGCCTATTTTGATAGGGCGGGAATACGGATGGGCCACCGGCACTTCTTTCGCCGCACCGCAGGTTACCGCGCTGACCGCCTTGCTCATCATGAAAGAACCATGGCTCACGGCAGGGCAAATAAAGGATCGTCTTAAGGCTAACGCCGGAGGATTGGGCGGACCCGACGCCGACGGCGACGGCGTGGATGATTATTTCGGCTATGGTTTAATCAAATGCGATTACACGTTGGCGGATTCCCCTGTCGGGAATAACGGTGCCATCAAGGCAGGGGTCTTCCCATCACCTGTCTTCCCCGAACGGGTTTATGTCTATGTGCAAACCCTTAAAAAAATTGACTCGGGCTCCCTCGCCATCATTGGATTGCCTGAATCGGGCCCCGCTTTAACAGCTGAGGTCAGAAGCCTCGAAACGGGTGATTACATCGGCAGCCTGATATGGCCAGCGACCCTCGGGCAGTTGCGTATCGAAATCAAGGCCTCAAACGGCGGAGTGGAATACCCGAGGTTGTTGGCTACATATAAACCTTAGAAATAAAGATTTACGAGGATCATAAGATGAAATACCTGAAAATACTGCTCCTGCTATCTCTCCTGATACTGATAATCGCCCCAATAAGCTCCTGCGGCGGCGGTGGCGGCGGCGGCCAAATCACCATCCACGGCCGTATCGTCAATGAATCCTCAACTCCACTCGCCAAGGGGAATTATTCCATCCAGGGTTCGGGGGTTATAGGTGACATTACCGCGGATGGCCGCTTCGCCGCTGCATCCGGTGAACCTGCGGGCCGGCTGATACTCACAAATTCCACCTCCGGCTTCAGGTTCAGGCGCGTCCCGTTCGACACCGCGGGTGAGGGGACCCTTGACTTGGGTGATGTCACCCTGCCGAATGACTCTTTATCAAAAGGGTGGGGTGCATATCGTGACGGAAACCTTACTGCTGCTGAGTCTTATTTTGCAGCCCATATTTCAGCATCAGGCAGGGACATCAAGGATGCCAAGAACGGTTTGGGATGGACTCTGGCAAAGCTCGGCAGGCAGGAGGAAGCATTCCAGCCTTTATTGGATGCCTTAGGTTCGGGATTTGACCCGGAAATCCGCACCGCCTTGGCCATGGCATATTTCCAGCGAACCGCGAAAGACGTTTATTCCATCCCGCAGGCAATAAGCAATGTCGATTTGGCGGTTAACGCAGACGGCTTCTACCTGTCAAAGCCCCTGCATGATGATATCTCGGAGGATGACCTTATAGCTTTCAGGGCGATGCTGAACCTGCTCGACAACCGAACCGCCGCAGCAGCCGCGGACAGGAACACGGTGCTGGGCAGAACAAACCCGAGATTAAATAGGGCTTCAGAGGACTTGTTGCAGGTTGTCGATTTTTTCCTTTCCCACTAAGTATGTGTTGACTTAATCGCTTTATTGTGATATAATGCTGAAATCAAAGAATATGAATACTGGAGGAATATGCAATTGAACCCACGAGAATTCTTTTTCACAAGCGAATCGGTCACCGAGGGGCATCCAGACAAAGTATGCGACCAGATTTCCGATGCCGTGCTCGATGCCATATTCAAGGATGACCCGTACGCCAAGGTCGCCTGCGAGTGCGCCGTGACGACCGGCCTCGTCATTGTTATGGGCGAGATAACAACGAATACTTATGTGGATATCGCCAAGCTGGCGAGGAAGACAATCAAGGATATCGGTTACACTCGCGCCAAGTTCGGTTTCGACGGCGATACGTGTGGCGTTATCGTCACCCTCGACGAACAGTCCGTGGATATAAAGGGCGGCGTTGAGGATGCGCTCGAAGTACGCGGGCAATGCACGGAAGATGAAATAGCCAAGCTCGGCGCTGGGGACCAGGGGATGATGTTCGGTTACGCCTGCACCGAAACCCCTGAGCTCATGCCGCTTCCCATAAGCCTCGCCCATGCGCTCACCCGCAGGCTTGCACAAGTCAGAAAAGAAGGCCTGATGGTTAATCTAAGGCCCGACGGAAAGAGCCAGGTTACCGTGCGCTACGTCGACGGCAAGCCGGTTGACCTGCACACCGTCTTGGTAAGCTGCCAGCACTCCCCTAAAATTGACCATGAAACACTTGAGAAGGAAATTATTGAAAATGTCATCCAGGCCGTAATCCCAAAAAAATACCTGACGAAAAAAACCAGGTTCCTGGTCAATCCGTCAGGGCGTTTCGTCGAGGGCGGCCCCAAAGCTGATTCGGGCCTTACCGGAAGAAAAATTATCGTGGATACGTATGGCGGCTATGCCCGTCACGGCGGCGGCGCATTCAGCGGCAAAGACCCGACCAAGGTTGACCGTTCGGCATCCTACGCCGCACGCTGGATTGCGAAGAATATCGTCAAGTCCGGCGTCGCCGATAAGTGTGAATTGCAACTGAGTTACGCCATCGGTAAAGCCGAGCCGATAAGCATCGGCGTCGACACCTTCGGCAGTGGCAAAATAGATGACGCTAAACTGCTTGAGATTGTACACGGCAACTTCGACCTGCGCCCGGCAGCCATTATCCGCGACCTCGACCTCCGCAAACCCATCTTCAAGCAGGTTGCATCATATGGCCACTTCGGACGGCCCGACCTTGACCTGACCTGGGAAAGAACCGACAAAGCCGACCAGATCAAACGCGACGCCGGTATTTGAAAACTGTGTCGTAGGGCAGCGATGTTGAAAGATAGTGATATTGAGCGATATTTATATCAAGGGGCATTTGTATCGAAGGATATTTATATTGAAGGCGGGTAGCGCATATCTATCACCCGCGCAGCGGGTGCGGCGTATGCCGTGATATGCGCTCTATATCACGTGAGATAACAAGCCGTGCGATATAGCCCGCGCGGCTTTTCCGTAGAAAAGTGAAGTGCGAAAATAAGTCGGACATAAATTTATACTAATTAACCATCAGGTCGGGTGCCGCCCACAAGCGAGTCTTCGAGCTTGTGGGTGATTAAGTCAGATAAATATTAAATAACAAGTAAAAATGCCGCCAAGCCTTAAAAATATCGGAAAGAAAATCCTCGTCCTCGACGGCGCCATGGGAACCCTGCTCACGCAGATGAAGGGCAGAATAAGCGGCCCGCTCGAATCGCTCAATGTCACTCACCCTGGCCTTGTCGCCGAAGCCCACAGGCGCTATGCCGCCGCCGGCGCCGATATCGTGACAACAAACACCTTCGGCGCAAACAGCCTCGTACTTTTCCGCCACGGTATGGGTTACCGTGTCGAGGACTTCAATCGCGCTGCGGTGGCCGCTGCCCGTAAGGGCGTCAAAAACGCCGCGCTTATCGCGGGAAGCATCGGCCCAACCGGTAAGCTTATGGAACCATTCGGCGATGTCCGCTTCGAGGAAATATTCGATGCCTTCATCGACCAGGTTAAATTTCTCGCTGCTGAAGGGGTCGACCTTTTCTCCATCGAGACAATGAGCGACCTCGGCGAGTTAAGAGCTGCCATCATGGCTTGCCGGGAAGCATCACCCCCCACGCCGATTATCGCCAACCTTACTTTCTCCGAAAATGGCCGCACAATATGGGGCACCGACCCGCTGACGTTCGTCTGCGCAATAGAGCCGCATAAACCGCTCGCACTCGGCATAAACTGCGGCATCGGGCCTGAAACGATGTTGCCGATTGTCAAAGAGCTATGCAAGCTGAGCGTCCTCCCGATATCCGTTATGCCCAACGCGGGTATGCCGCGCATCTCCTCAGGCATCGCAACATATCCCGTCGGCCCCAAGCAGATGGCTTCGTTCGCGAAGGCCTTCCGCGACGCCGGTTGCGCCATCATCGGTTCGTGCTGCGGCTCAACGCCCGAACATACAAGGGCAATCGCTGAAGCAGTTAAAGGTCTACCGGTGAAGAAACCGGGGGCGACGATTCCCGGCGGTCCCGTATGCCGCGTGGCATCGGCAGGGCAGGCCATACGCATCGGCCATGGATACCCGCTCATCCCGATTGGCGAACGCATAAATCCCACAGGCAAACCGAAACTAAGCGCCGAACTTGCCGGGGGGAAATTCGTCCGCCTTATCAAAGAGGCGCGTACACAGGCTCACTCCGGCGCGCGTATGCTCGATATAAACGTCGGCATCCCCCGTAACGATGAAACCTGGTTGATGCGCCACGCCATGAGGGAAGTGCAGAAAGTCACCATGCTTCCCCTCTCCATCGACAGTGCCTCCATCAACGCTATTGAAGCGGGTTTGAAGGGAGTGGTCGGCCGCCCGCTTATAAATTCCGTCACCGGTGAAAGGGCGAAACTGGATGTGCTTCTGCCTATGGCGAAAAAATATGGCGCCGCGCTGATAGCCCTATGTCTTGACGCATCCGGTATTCCGCCCACTCCCGAAGGGCGGGTTAATATTGCGAGGAGAATCCTGCAGGCCGCATTGGACGCCGGTTTAAGCCTCGACGATATCCTCTTCGACCCCCTTACCCTCACCATTAGCGCGGATACAAACGCGGCAGCGGTAACCCTTGAAACGCTGCGCCTGCTTAAAGATGAACTCGGCGCGAACACATGCCTTGGGCTATCAAACATTTCCTATGGGATGCCGCAGCGTCCTCTTATCAACGCAGCGTTTTTGGCGATGGCCGCTGAAGCCGGGCTCGATGCTGTCATCATCAACCCCACGGGCCTTGTCGAAATGGGCATGCTTTATGCCCTCAATGTCCTTACCGGGAAGGAACCAAAGGCGGTACGCATACTCAAGCGCTTGGCTGCAAACGGCCAATCGATAAGCATTATTGAAGGGGCGGGAATAGAAAAAGTTGAAAAAGCCGCTACGGAACCGGCGGAAAAGCCGGCAGAGGATGGCATCCCGCTTCTGATTAAATATGTCATGGAAGGCGACGGCGATGCCGGCGCGAAGCTCGTGCAAAAGCTTATCGCCGAGGGCAGCAACCCCGATGATTTGCTCGACAAGGCGCTCATACCCGCGATGGAGCGCGTAAGCGAGATGTTCACCGCTGCTGATTTCTTCCTCCCCGAAGCCCTGCTTGCAGGCGAGGCGTTCAAGGCGTGCCTTACCGAACTGCGGCGTCATCAGAAGCGCAAAGCGCGCACCGTGAAGGGCCGCGTGCTGCTCGCGACGGTACAGGGGGATATACACGACATCGGGAAAAATATCGTCAAGATGGTCCTCGAGAACGCCGGTTATGAAATCCGCGACCTCGGCGCGAATGTGCACACGCGCGAGATCATCGACGTGGCGAAGCACGAGCGTCCTCACATCGTGGCTTTGAGCGCGCTGATGACTACGACGATGGGCGAGATGCGCCACGTCGTTGAGGGCCTTGTAAAAGCCGAAGTTGATTCCGATGTCCTCATCGGGGGTGCGGTGGTAACCTCAAAGTACGCCTCCGAAATCGGCGCCTCCGCCTACGCCTCCGACGCCATGGAAGGTTTGCGCAAGGCGGATAATATTATGAGAGCGAGGAAAAGAAGGGCAGGGGAGGGGGGATAGAATAAATATCCTAATAGTTCCGGTACAAGAGTGCCCCGAAACAACAAGTTGCGCAAGGCTGGGTGCCACGGACAGCCCGAGTCTTCGAGGGCTGCCCGTGTCCGGCTCCATAAGCCTTACACAAACACGGGTAAGCTCGAAGACGAGCTTATCCGTGGCACCCTTGTTTCTTGTATATATTCTTTTGACTATTACCAATTCCACTAAGAAATAATTCATTTCTTATGGATGGGTGCCGCCCACAGCCGAGTCTGCGAGGATGTGGGTGATTACTGTATAAGAAAATAAATACTTATCAAGCGGGATTGGTATAATAATAGGGTAACGCGCATCTATCGCCCCGGTGGGGCGCGGCGTACGCCGTGATGCGCGCATCACAATCGATTGCATCCAATGCCCGATGATAGATACGCGCTACCCACTATCATTCGCCTCTGGACAACATTCGGCACCTCCTCCACGCCATAGCCCGATAATAATATTGGACAAATGAATAAGGCTTACCGAAAAATATTCGCCTATGTCCTCGCGTTGGCGGTGCTGTTCGTCGCCTTGACTGCCATACCCAAGGATTGGCATGTGAAGACCGGGATGAGCGGCGTGGAGTATGACCAGGCATGGCAAAAAGCCAATGACAGGTTAACCAAAGCCGAAGCGTACGGCGAAAAACGTGCTGCGGCAACCGAGACAAGGGGCTTGTATAATTACAAGAAAGAAGGACATATAGACGAAGTGAAAGACATGGGCTGGATGCTCTATTTCATTCGGTTTGCCCTCATTGCAGCTATCCTCACCCTTTGTTTTGTAACAACGAAGCTTATTATAAAGGAAGTACGCCGCCTTAATTCATCCGATGGAGCGGCGAAAAGCTCGGCTACCGGCAGATAAAGTCAGGGGCATTCGCCAAATCACTTGCTGAGAAAAGGTTCTGATTCTGCACACGAGATAAGGGTGATTATCACACCATCCCTGTATCCGTCCGGTGCGCCGTATAGCCAACTATTATTAGCATCCCGATAAGGAAACATGGGGCATATGCCCATACTGCCTCCGCCCATGCACTCCGGGGTTGATAGGTACACTTCCCATAATGGCTTGCCGTTTTCATCTTGAAAGTCATCCGCAGTGACGTATTTATCCGATGATAGGAAGCCGTCGATGTTGTTGGCAATACGCCCATCCTGACCAGTAAGACGGATGACATCGACCCCCTGCGTCCTTATGCTCCCATATCCGCCTAAGAGGTATTTGTTTATACGCGTGTAAGGCATGTCCCAGATATATTTATATTCAACATTCTTGTTGTTTCCACTATCTTCGCCTGCGATGAGGAAATCGCCGCCGGAGCGGTAGAAGAACTCGCCAGGCCAGTATGTACAGGCCGTGAAGCCGCCTCCCTTGACTGATTTGTAGTGAATTCCGGAGTCCTCCGGCAGACCACCCATACTATAGTACGGGTTCTGCCGGTTATCAGGGTCAACCATCGCGATATTGTACTGTTGAGTTCCCATCCAGTCGTAGATGTGGTACTGCTCCGGGCCCAACACCGGCGGCGGTGAGAAGGGCTGCATCTCCCAAAGATACCTTGGATCATTAAGGCAATTGCCCATGATTTCGCCATTATGTCCAAACCGTGGGTCGCCCAAGCCTACTTCAGTGGTGCCCCCTGTCCAGGGGATAATTGATTTAGCCCCATCGCCCTTGCTGATGAAAGGGTTAGACGGGTAGCTGGACATGTAGTCAAAATGGATAAGCGGATCAAGGGGAATCGGGAAATGTCTAAAAGCCGCGTACCATACGCCCCAACAGCCTTCAGGCCAGCCTTCAGCGGCGAACCCTGTTGACCAACCCCTTACGTCACCGCCGAAGATCTGGGCGGGATACTCTCCCGAATGGTCAACAGCATACCTTTCAAGGGCTATCTGGATTGAGTGACAATTAGATTTGACTTCAGCTTCCCTGGCCTTGTCTCTGGCACTCATGTAATCCGGGCATCCCATGGCGAAAACCGTGCAGAGGAATGTCAGGCATGCAAGGAACTCAATTATCGTGAAGCCTGTATGTGCTCTCTTCATCATCAACCTCCTGAAGGCATCTTATAGATAACTTAATCACATAAAAAAACATGAATTGGCTGTTTAATAATCCCCGATAGTGCCCTTATACTATTCCAGAGAATAAAATGCAATGAATCAGTAAGTAAAATCAAGCATGGAAAAGGATTGGTATAATATTGGTAATGCGTGGATTATTGAATAGAGGTTTGGTATAGAGATATGACCTCGCACGAAATACACATAATCGGCGGCGGCTTGGCCGGAAGCGAAGCCGCGCTGACGCTGTCGCGTATGGGGCATCCCGTGCGCCTTAGCGAGATGCGTCCATCGGTGCCAACACCGGCGCATCGTACCGGGCATCTCGCCGAGCTTGTATGCTCCAACTCCCTCGGCTCCAAATCACCGCTAAAAGCCAAGGGGCTGCTTCTTGCAGAGCTCAAAATAGCCGGCGCGGCCCTGCCGGGTATATTCGAGCGCTACTCCGTCCCCGCCGGGCAGGCGCTCGCGGTCGATGCCGCCCTCGCCGCAGAGGAAGTCACGCGTACAATCGAAGCCGACCCAAATATCACGCTGCAACGCGAGGAAGTAACCCGCTGGCCCGACGCACCGGCAATCATCGCCGCCGGGCCGCTTGCGAGCAAGCCCCTGATGGAAGCCATCGCCACGGAACTTGGCACGACATTCCTGCATTTCTTCGACGCCATAAGCCCGAGCGTGTTTCTCGACAGCGTTGATTTGTCGCAGGCGTTTTTCGCCTCGCGATATGGGGTAGGGGGCGACGACTATCTGAACATCCCCCTAACCGAGGAGCGATATAACACGCTCGTCGATGACCTTCTGCAAGCCGAACGCGTGCCGATTAAGGAATACGAACCGGATCGACTATTCGAGCCCTGCTTGCCGGTTGAGGTCATCGCGGCGCGCGGGCACATGTCCCTCGCGTTCGGCCCATTGAAACCGCGCGGGTTGGACGACCCGGCCACGGGGCGGCGTCAGTTCGCAGTCCTGCAACTAAGGCGGGAGACAATCGCCGGTGATGTCTACAACCTCGTGGGATTCCAGACGCGGCTTACGCAGGATGCGCAACGTCGCGTGCTTCGCAAATTGCCCGCCCTGAATGAGGCGAAATTCGCGCGTTATGGGATGATGCATCTCAACGCATATCTCGATGGCCCTGCTGTGTTGAATCCCGATTTGTCGCTGAAAAAATATCCGCAGATATTCATCGCCGGTCAGCTTGCAGGCGGGGAGGGGTATCTCGAAGCGATGGCGACCGGCTTTTTCGCGGCGCTTAATTTGGCTGCCAAAATCCAGGGGCGGCAGCTTATGATTCCGCCGACGACGACCATGTCCGGGGCATTGCTCAACGCCCTGACATCCGGTACGGCGAAGGATTTCAACCCTACGCAGGTGCAGTTCGGTTTGCTGCCGGCGTTGGAGGCAGTAGTCAGAAACAGGAAAAAACGTGATATTCTCAGGGCCGAGAGAGCAATGAAGGATATGAAAAGCTGGCTCGGATATAATGGAATGAAGCCGCAGGATATAGAGGGTTTGGAATAGTACGGTGATATTTGGCTGATACCATCGACATACTCTGGCGTAACCTGCCCAACTACCTCGACCACCTTCGCGGGGAGCGGAGGCTCGCGTCCAACACGATTGAGGGGTATGCCGCCGATGTCAAATCATTCATTGCCTTTTTAGAAGAACAAGCCGCCCTCGGTGATACGCTTCCCTTATCGCAGGCAACAATAAGGGCATACTCCACTCGCCTTGGATCAGCCAGGCATATAAAGGTGCAATCGACGCTACCGATAAAACTCGCGGCATCATCGCAGGAACGACGTCTCATCGGCCTTAAGGGCTACCTGAAATTCCTGCATCGACGCGGCATAATCGACGAAGACCTGGGCCGCTTCATCGACCTTCCGCGCAAACCCAAACATCTACCTGTGCACCTTTCCCGCCGCGAGATGGAGCTTATCCTCGATACCGCAACGGGTGATGATTTTCTCGCCGTACGCAACCTCGCCATCATCGAGACTATCTATGCCACCGGCTGCCGTGTCAGTGAAATCGCCGGCCTCGATATCAATTCAATCGACTTGTCGACCTGCTCAGCGCGGGTCAGGGGAAAGGGTTCTAAGGACAGGATTGTGGTATTCGGACAGTTCGCGCGGCGTGCGCTGCATCGCTGGCTCACAACCCGCGCCGCTAAAGCCAAGCCAGACGAAGCTGCGCTGTTTGTGAATAAGCACGGGCGACGCCTCAATGTCCGCACCATCCAGCGGCTTGTGAAGCACGCTGGATTATTGGCCGGGTTGCCGGTGGGGATAACACCCCACGCGCTACGGCACTCCTTCGCAACACACATGCTGTCGGGGGGGGCCGATTTGCGCACAATACAGGAGTTGCTCGGCCATTCATCGATGAGCACCGTGCAGAAATATACGCATCTCGATATCGAGAAAATCAAAGAAGTCCACTCCAAGACTCACCCGTTAGGTGACGGTTAATTTACATCCAATATTCCTTCCCCATGACTATATCAAGCCCCTCTATGATATAATTCAGCATGTATAAGTTTGGCCCAAAATACTTTGACTAAGGAAACCGGACATGTGGCGACCATTTCTGATATTCACCTTGGTTCTCATGTGCCTTTCAGCGGCTCAAGGGGTCTATGCCCAGGATGATGAATTGCCCCTGGTATGGGTTTCGGCCACCGACCTGCTTTATGCGGGTGGCAAGACATCCGACGGTTATGCAAATGCATTCCACCTAAGCTACAAATACTCCAGCGACTGGGTCCTCATAACCGCTAAAACGGCAACTTTTAACAACGACAGTATTTCATATCTCGATGGAACGCAGTTCGCATTCAACCCCGAAGGCAAGAAATTAAGCGAGTTGCAGTTCTCCAAGATGGATGAAACGCTGCAGTATTCCTCCATGGAAAGCGCATCACTTGGCCCGGACGGCAAAATCCTCACCCCATTCACCGGAGCGAACATCGGCTATGCGGTCATCCAAGCCAAAGGCGGCGTACTGGAACAAATTTCATTGGCCAAGGATGTTGAGGAGCTTAAAGGAAACCTTCACCTCTATGACGGGTTCCTCTATCAATTTGATGAAAGCTTATCCCTCAAAACCCAGATCGCATTCAGCGAGATTTCTTTCAGCACGCAGGGGCTTTTGCGTTCATCGGTTGTACCGCCGGAAAATGCTCCCCCAACGCCGCCCACAACAACGCCCGCTCCGCCATCAATAACCCCCTATTCCGAGAATCCCGTTCCACCCGAAAGCGGGACAACCTTATTTTCCTCCGGTGATGAAACTCCCCAGTTATCATTGCCCGGCGACTATGAAGTTCCCCCGATTAAGCGTATCGGTGTCGTGAAATTCAGCGAACATGCGAACCGGCCTGAGTTCGTAATACCTGCCACGGAACGGCTCGTGAAAAAATTGGGCGAGATAACCGACCTTGAAGTAAAAGCAATGAGCTACGACGACAAGGTTTCAAGCAAGGGCCTTTTGTACGAACGGGCGGTTGACCAGGGGGCTAAAATTTCGGTGGACGCATTCATCATCTCCGACCTTACTGATTTCAGGTTTCCCAACCCGGCCCAGATCGGCCCGAATGTAACCGAGATAAGGATAAGCTGTAAAATGGAATTCGGCGTGATAGATTGCGTCGGCGGACGTGTTTTCTGGAGCGCAAAGGCGGACCATGCCGAATTTGTATCAATCACTGACTTCGAAGACAACAAGGACAGGATATTTCTCTCAGTCTTAAACGCCACCATTGATGAAGGCCTTAGCCAGCTCAAGAAAGATAATGTCTTAGCCGGTGGGCCAATAGGAAAGACCTGGGGAAATGAAAGTTGATCCGATATACGGTTCCGAGAAAGGTTCGGGCGCAAAAAGACGTCGCCGTGTAGGGCCTCCAATCGGCCCCTCCTTCGACCAGGTCCTTGGTAGTGCCGCTAATGAGCGGGAAACCGAGCTTGAAACACTCTTCAATGAAATCGATGAAGCCGGCGACAAGCTTAAGGACAACCCCAATGTCGGCCATTTCCATGCTTACCGCGAACGCGTAGCGCGGTTCATAAGGCTATTCCTCTCACAGGCTTATGATGTCAAGCTCACGAGCGAGATGACCCTTGCCGGCAGGCAGCGCCATCTGGTGCTCGTGAAAAAAATCGATGAAAAGCTCGAAACCCTTTACCAATTATTCGTCCAGGAGCTGTTGGATATCGAGGAGCTTCTCAAAGGGATCGAGGAAGTGAGGGGTATGCTGCTCGATTTGTACCGTTAGCCGCTGGACATTAGTTCTCCGTTATATATAAAATACACCAGATGAATTCATTCGACGGAATATTAGGCCACGAAATCCCGAAACAATTCTTCGCCAGCTTCATCTCGAACCCCAGCGTCATACCTCACGCATTACTCCTCACCGGCCCGGAGGGCGTGGGCAAGTTCGCACTCGCGTTGAGTTTCGCCAGAAGCTTCAATTGCCTTGAGTCCGAGAAATCCGGCTGCGAATGCCTCCACTGCCGCCAGGTGAATATGGGGACATTCTCCGATGTATTAATCAGCTCCTCGACTTCTGAAATCAAGGCCGAGCAGATGCGCAGGCTCATCGGGGAGGTGCGCATAACGCCGAGGATATCCACGCGACGGCTTGTCATAATCGATGATTGTGAAAGGGTCAATGAGACTGCGGCGAATATTTTCCTCAAAACCCTGGAAGAGCCGCCGGAACATTTGATATTCCTCCTATGCACATCCCGCCCTGATTCCCTCCTTCCCACAGTACAGTCCCGATGCATACCCATTGAATTCCGCGCGGGAAGTCCTTCCGAAGTCGCTACGGCGCTTCGCATTGTCTTTCCCGAAACCGATGGTGTCCTTGTCGACCGAATGGCGCTGACGGGCTGCTTCGGAGCCGCCGCGCGTGAAATCCATGCTGACTTGTCAATGGAGTCGAAAAAAGAAGATAAAGTCAAGGAAGAACCATATACTTTGTTGCTCCAGGCTTTCATCGATAAAATGCTTTCCATTCGCGACGGTGAATTTGCATTCAACTTGAAAGGCATACTGCATACGCTTATCAGTTCCGTGGAAGGACGCTGGCACCTTAAGCAATCCCTTCCAAAGGGGCTTGATCTCAAGGGGCTCAAACGCTACAGGGCAGGAAGCATGCCGTCGTTTTCCCCGGTAAATTACCTCATCGAGGATGGGGATAAAAGCAAAAAATTGGGTGAATACGACAAAGGGCGTTACCTGCTCAGGGATTTGACGCAGGAGCTCTATTCGCGCTTGATTCGACTTGCTCCCGATGATACGGCGGGGCGGAGGAAGTTACTCCAATATCTCACCCTTGTACGCGAGATAGGCGTTGACCTTGAGGGCAACCGCAATATCGAACTGTCCTTCGAGAAGCTGCTCATCGGCGTTGCAGCATAACCATTAATTCATAACTCAAGTGGAGCGTTGGGGTAGCCTGTGTGCCACCGCTACTGCGAGTCTTCAAGCATACCGGTGCTTTCGTTCATAGGGGGCATTGATTATTATTAGCTATGGTGTCGGATGGCACGGCCTGCCCGTGTCCGCGAGGGCTGGCCGTGGTATTGATATTAACCTGCTGATTTTTACAGTGGATACAGGAACCACGACCAGGTCTCGAAAACTCGACCAGGCCGTGCCACGCAATATGGCAGCTAAATATGATTAGTAAGTACTATGCCTACTTGCTTGTTCAGAACCGCGACCGTCAGGGAGCGGACGTTATAATAATCCCCGCTTGTGCTTCTTCCCTGCATCTCATATACCAACCATGCGCCAACTATGGTAAAATCTAAAATTGCTTAATATAAATTTTGCTTGGAAGGAAACGTTTTTTTTGAACGAGGAAGATAAAAAATTAAACGAACCCAAGGAACCCGAGGCTAAAACTGAGGGCGAGGAAAAACCCACCGAGTCCAAACCGATAAGGGTATGCGAAGTCCTCAGCGGGAAACTCGGGATAATCAAGCGAGTTGAATGGCCCGATGAAATGGGCGAGGAAATGGCCCATGGCAGGAGGATCATCTTCGAGGATTCCTATGGCACCGATTGGGCGACAATCCTGCGCCCGGGCGAACTCTTCGGGGATACGGTCGATGAAGACTCCGGAACCCAGGGACCGAGTTTCCAGGAAGCCCCTTACCGGGGCCAACTACGGGAAGTGCCTGCGTTTGAAGATGAGGATGACTTGACCGAGGAGGACCGGCTTGATATCGCCGTCGGCAAGCTTGAAGGGCGTGCCGTGAGATATTGCGATGAAGAGGATGAAGCCAATATAGAACACCTCGCCGAGCTTGAAGCTGAGGCCATGGATATCTGCACCGACCGTATCAAAGCCCACGCCCTGCCCATGAAGCTCTTAGCGGGTGATTACCGCTACGACCGCTCGAAAGTGACGTTCCATTTCAGCGCCGAGAATCGCGTCGATTTCCGCCAGCTTGTGCGCGACCTCGCATCCATCTTCAAATGCCGCATAGAACTGCACCAGATAGGCATACGCGATGAGGCGAAGCTGTATTGCGGGTTGGGCCCATGCGGCCAGACACAATGCTGCCAGAGACATCTGACCTGCTTCAGATCGGTGAGCATACGCATGGCACGGCTTCAGAACCTCCCCCTTAATCCCGCCAAGATAAGCGGGAATTGCGGACGCCTCATGTGCTGCTTGAACTATGAATTCGAGGTATATGCCGAGATCACCGAACATCTCCCGAATGTGGGGGACGAAAAGGAAATTGATGGGAAACGATGTATGGTCGTATTCATCAGCCCTCTCACTGAAACGATTACTGTGCAAATTAATGACGAACCGAACAAGAAGTTGACAATCTCGCGTGAGGAATATGAGGAGGGGCGTATGAAAAAAACCGCCCATGCCAGGAAGGGTGAGGGATAGGAATATTCAGGCCAATCAAGCTTAACCTGATTATTGGGCAAAAACGAAAGGAGCAATAAGATGGCTTTTAAATGCAATGTAGTTCCTCGCATAGAAAAGAATTTCCGCAAGGAACGTTTGTTTTATGTACCGCCCGACCCGAAGGCTTACGAACTACATATTGAGATAGGCGGCCAGAAGCAACCTTTCATCCTCGGCTACACCACGAACCTCCTTGAGGAAGTGAGGGAGATCTTCACACCGAAGAGGAAGGATAGAGTGTTCGCCGAGTTGAGGGAGAAGCTGAACAACCCGGACGTCAAATGCCATCTGTGCTTCTACTTCATTACCCCCCCGTCCGATTATAAGAAACCCCTGGAAATGGCCGTGGCAAAGTGGTTGAAATGGCGCAAGGACAACCGCGAATTCGCCCACGCCATTGATGAGGATATGCTTGATATCCTCGGCGCCAACCGCCCGTTCGATGTGGAATTTGAAGGCACGACCGCCGACGACGAATTATATAAATAGCTGAATCCCCAAAGAAAAATAACTTGAATCAACGAACCCCCGGCCAAATGCAAGCCGGGGGTTATTTTCTATTGGTGCGCGAGGGGGGACTTGAACCCCCATGAGCTTTCGCTCACTAGAACCTGAATCTAGCGCGTCTGCCAATTCCGCCACTCGCGCTTGCTACTAAATATATACGGAACCCCCTCATCTTTGTCAAGCCGCTTTTTCTTTATTTTTCCTCTAAACAAAAAAGTAAAATTAAAGGCTTGGACTGAACCTTTTTACCCGGTATGAGTTCTAAACGTCGGAGGAAGGCAAACGGGCTCGCATTTTGCGGGCCCTCTCTCTTTTATAATGAAATCCTATTCAAATCACCCTTTAAACCCCTGAAATACCCGATATTCAGTCATTCTTGTATAAAGCCTGTAAAGCCTTGGTATGAAATCAACTTTACGATAGACGATTCGCGCCGGTTTAGTATCATATTATTAGATCGCGAAAAGGGGATAATCGCCCTTGAAAAATGGATGTTAAAAGGGGTAAATGGAAATATAAAAGAGTTAATTTATGCTCAAAACTCTCTGGGAAAACCTTCGCCCGGTAGGAACCAGCTTGAACGACTCGTTAGGCACAATTGCCTACGGTATTTTCAAATGGCTGAATACTCATCCGAAGGCGCTCGATTACCTGTTCTATGCATCGGTAATCCTGCTCATACTATACATCCTTTCAATGAGGAGGCTCGATAAGTATATCTTCTCGGAACTCGACCGCTATTTCATCGGGGTTATCTTGGCCTTTGTCGTCCTGATGATAGGCAACACCGTCTACGGCTTTGCAGAGCATATTTTCAACAAGAAAATCCCCTTGGCAATCGTCACCCGGATTTTATTGTTCCGTACCCCGGCAATGTTCGTGCTCGGCTTCCCCCTCGCGACCTTGTTCGCTGTGGTACTCACAATGGGCCGCCTTGCCAGGGACAGCGAGATTATCGCCATGCGTACCAGCGGCATAAACCGCGTGCGCATTTACTCCCCCGTCCTTGTCTTTGCGTTCTTCGTAAGTGTGCTTACGCTCTTCATCAACGAGAGGATTGTTCCCTGGGCCAACCATGAGTCCCAGAAAGATGTGCTTGCCTTCATTCACTCAAACATTGCCGAGAAGGCGAAAGCGAATGTCTTCTTCCGCCTCCCCGGCGATATGGTCCTTCACGCAAGTTCATATAGTGAAAGAACGGGCGGGTTGGAGGATATCCTGCTCCTTGATATCCAGGAACATGGGTTCCTTAAGGTCCTTGCCGTCAACCAGGGGAAAATCACTCGCGAGCCGGATTACGCGCCGAGCAGAGCCGAGGAAGGAGGTGAGTCTGTAGAAAGACCGACAGGCGCATATCGTGACTGGCTCAACTTGTTTAACGGCGTAAGTTTCAAATTCAACTCCGCCGCCGACATGGAGGAATCGGGCGCTTTCTATCACATAAGGAAGGATATATCAAGGCAATACAGAAAACTCCTTGGCGAACAGCTTTCACCGCAGGAGATGAACTCAAATGAGCTTGCAGGACTTATAGACCAGCTCCAGGAACAACTTAAATCCGTGAAAGCCCAGCCAAACGCCCTTGAAACCGACTTCTGGTTCAAATTCTCGATTCCCGCCGCAAGCTTCATATTGGCAATAGTTGGACTGCTCTTCGCCGTGGTATCCCCGAAGAAGGAGATGTTCTTGGGCATTATATATGCCATCGGGATGCTCCTGATATATTGGGTGATTATGACGATAGCAAGGCAGATGGGTAGGCACGGTACCATGCTGCCCTTCTTAGCCGCATGGGCCGCGAACTTTGTCTTTATTTTTACCGGGATACCTTTGCTGACGTTCATGAAGAAGTAAATATAGTATAATTATTGCCAATTTTAGATAGAAATTCTTATACAATACTTGCTCTCTAAGGCCTGGTTGGAAAAAGAAAGATAAGTGGTCAAGTATATCTACATAATAATTTTCATCCTGTGGGGATTATCCGCCCTCTGGGTCACCTTTGATGCCCGCCGTAACGGTTTTCGGTGGGTCATCTGGGGGATAGCAACACTGCTGTTCTGGGTGATCCCGCTTATCGTCTATCTCTTCAAGCGCCCCCCCTCACCTCACCGGACATTAGTAGCCCCGATGCCGAAGGGGTTTCAATTAGTTGACCGTTACTTATACATGGAGACAATAAAGATGACCGTAGTAACGGTCTTTGGGATTGCATTCATAATCCTTGCAAACAACATTTATAACTCCGCTGATATGATGGTGCGTAAGGACCTCCCCCCGGTGCCGCTCAAGGTTATCGCCCAAATAAACCTGCTGGATACCCCGGCAATGGTGGTATTGGCGTTCCCGGTGGCCACGCTGATTGGTGTCATGCTTGCTCTAAGCATCCTGGGGCAGGGGAGCGAAATAACAGCCATGCGTACCGGCGGCTTAAGCCTTTCAAGGTTGATTATCCCCGTGATAATAATTTCCCTCGCATTCAGCGTCCTCACTTACTATCTCTCACAGAGGGCCGTTCCATGGTGCGGGAAAAAATCAGAGGAACTCAAGACAGTATATATCGCCGGTGAAAAAGCCAACGAGGAGCGGAACCCGATTTTCAAGAATGAAAATATGGTCTTGTATGCAGCCCGGTTCAACACGAAAAACAAACAGCTCACAAAAATCACTGTATACGAGAAGGATGAACTCGGCTGGTACCATTTCTGGCTTGCTTTCTCGGGGTCGTTCAATGGCGACCAGCTGATTCTTAACGACGTGAAAAAATACATTACGGATGGTTTAGGCAAGCTTCAACGTTACGAAGTCACAGCGAGGGAGGCGTTGCCGTTTCCAAGGGCGCTCCAGGAAATCCACGAGCAAAAACGCGATTCCTTCTCATACGCCGCGGGTGACCTCGCCACCAAAATTCAAAGGTTCCAGGAAAGCGGCATCGACCCGTTAGCGGCCAAAATCGACCAGCAGTTCCAGATTTCAGTACCTCTCGCGTGCACCATATTCGCGTTCGTGGGTTTCATCTTTTCGCTCTTTAACCCACGTAAAGAAGCATCAGTCGGCGTCCTTTATGCTATTCTTATTGCTTTCATATATTACGTGTTCATGGCTTTCATAAGGACCTTGGCAAAACACGACCAGGAGATTTTGAAGAATCCTTATATTGCGGCGTGGCTTACAAATGTTGTTTTTGCAGCATTCGGGGCTGTGCTGTTCTGGAAGGTGCGGAAATGAAATCCGCGTGTTGATGAACGGCACAACTCAGGGTTTATTTATTGCACTCAATTGGTGAACTTAAAGGGAAAAAATCTACACTTCAGATGCCTTAACGGACTTCTATCCGCACTATTTATCACCGCCTTAATCCTTGCCTTCCCACTGCAAGCCCGTGCTGAAAAGGAGGAAATTTATTTCCGCTCCGACCGCCAGAGGGAAATCACCAAGGAAAATATCACCATAATGCAGGGCAATGTCGAGATTCATTTCAGGGAATATAAAGTCTGGGCCGAAGAGGTCCGTGTTGATGATGACAAACAGGAATTCTACGCCGTGGGCAACGTAAAGATGGAGGGCGAAGACAGGATAACCTACGGCGACGCGATCTGGTACAACTACGATACCGACCAGTTTCTTATGGTTAACACACACGGAATAATCATTGTGTCGGATGTGAGCGAGCCGGTCTATTTCACCGCCACCAAAATAAAAGGGACGCCGAAAGTCTTTAAGATGGTCGACGGGACTGCAACAACGTGCAGCCCCGATGAACCGCAGGAAGTGCACATCCGTGCAAAGATGATTAAGGTCATGGAAGATAATAAAATAATCTTCCGAAACGGATATTTTTATATTTACGATGTGCCTGTCATTTATTTTCCCTTCTGGATTTTTTCACTCAAAGAAGTCCCCTACGAGATAAGGGCCGGCAAGAATGATAATGACGGCTGGTTCGTCGAGGTCGATTGGCATTATTTATACAAGCAAAATATTTACGGTACTTTTATTTTAAATTACTACTCCAGGCGTGGATGGGAATTCGGCGCGGATCACCAGTGGAACATCCCCGGCCAAGGTACAGGGAAATTCTTCTTCACCTACCTTCGCGACCGCAAAGCCGGGCCGCAAACTCAAATAGCACTTGCCCAGGATTTCGTCCCCTTCGAGAATGCCAAAATACAATTGCAGCTCAACCAGTCATCACGCGATTATCTCGGTACTTCAACCCAGAAACCCATCGACCGCCTTGACTCCCGGCTCTCGTTTTCCCGCACAAGCCCGCATACCAGCCTCAGCCTGGGAGTCTCGTTAAATACAATAAAGTCCAATACGAAATCAACTGACTTCACATCGGATTTCAGTTACCGCCAAAACTGGAGGCCGGAGAATCTGACATTCAACACAAAGTTGGCTTACAGCTCGCGCCATTCGACCGGATCAGCCTCCGACCAGCGGCTCACAAGCAACTATGAACTGAGTAATCAAGGGAAAAAAATAAATTGGACAATCCTCTTTGATATGACCTCCGACCCGGATGGGGATAAGAAACTGAACGATACGGGGAACTTCTTGGACAAAGTCCCCGAGGTCACGGTAAACCTTAACCCGGAAGTATTCGCCTTGACGAAACACAACCCCTTGAACATTGAGATGAAGCAGGTCGCCCTCAAGGGCGGGCATTATTTTGACGTGAGGCCTGCGGGGGAAACCCATGGGCTCTTCGGCAGCCTTGACACACAATTCAGCCGCATGGTAAAACTCAGCGGTTCGGCGGATATGACATTCTCACTCGGTTACAACCAAGCCATCGCCTCCAACGGCAACGCGAAATACGTCTACCAACCCAGCGTACGGTATGCCCAAAAATTCAGCAAAAAAGTCAATATGAATATAACCTGGAACCAGGCCGTGGACAAAGGCCGTATGCCCTTTCCAACATTCGACCGTTCGGGAAATCGAAACAGCTTCACCTGGGATTTGAATTACAAAAAGGGAACTGTATGGGATATGCGGTGGAGCACCGGGTATGATGTCAAAACCGAAAAATGGAACGTCTTGAACTACACCACGCGCTGGAAGCCTAACGATAAATGGCTCACCACAATGACCATCCTGTATAACATCGAGGACGGCTCCTTCGGCGATTTGAACCCGCGCGTCACCTATGACAACAACCGTAATTTCAAGAATGAAACCCAGCTCACTTATTCAATTAAAGAGAGTAAATTCACCCGCTTCTCGAATAGTATTACATATCGCATAGGGGATGAATGGTCTTTCGATATAAGTATTGAGCCTGATCTGAGGAAAGGGTGGTTCGAGGATTTCTTCCAGAGTGTCCTGATAACCAAGAACAACCCCTGCACATTCTATCAGCTCAGTTACGAAGCCACACGTGACACGTTTTACTTCATGTGGGGAGTCACAGCCTTCCCGACAGCCAATTTATCATTGGGGAAAGGGCTGCAAACCTATGGCGCATTCGACCAATTCTCAACATCGGGTAGCAGCCTTGGGCCTGGTGGATACTCCGGTGGTGGTTATTATTAACCGTTATGTACAATATTATGCATATAAGTTATACAACCGAGGGATTAATATGTTAAAGAAAATGGCATTAAATTTATTAATACTTATACTATATGTTATATTCGGCACAGGATGTGCCTGGGAAAATATCCCTGAAGGTACTCAACAAAAACCCCTTAGGGTGCGTATCACAATGGATGTCCAAGGGAAGATCGACGCCAACCTTTTTTACTTCATCGTATTCAATTTCTCCGGTGACCCTAAAAGGATGCCGAGACCCGACTTTGAAGGGGATGAGCGCGGTAAATTCTGGGATGCGTATTATATGTATGGAAACCCAAGGCTGACTGGCAATGATTTTTATCGCGGCGTAGCAGGGGTGACAAAGGGCGGGGAAAACCGGCTCGATAAAAGACCGACACCAAGCGCTTATATGAATGAATTCGTCTCTACATCCACTCCCACCCCGGGTGGGCCGCCGCCTTCCACAAACGAGATAAAATTGGAACTCGATTTCGGCGTAGTTGACATGAATAAATACAAGAGCATCAACATGAACATGATGACTTCAAGCCTGCCGTTTGACAGGATCGACAACCCGGATGATCAATATGACGCATTCATTTACGATAATTTCGAGGATAACGGCGTTACGCTCCTGTTATCAAGCGGCAAGACCGATTTCAATGAAGAGGAATATCAGAAGGAACAGCAGGAGAACATCGGCGAGAATCCGCCGCCAAATGCGAATATAATCAACTGGCGTGTCCTTATTCTCTGAGATAGAGCGATGCCTTGGGAACTCTTAACCGGTTAACTAAAATAATCTCGTTCATGATAGTAGTAGCCCTCATTGCTGCAATCGGTGTGGCATTGTGGGACGTTTATAAAAACATACCGGACTTGAGGAGGAAAATCCGCGAAGGTTCTGCGCAAACTGTAGCCCGGTGGTTCCCGGTCAGTCCCGATGGGGAATTTTTCTACGATTTGGACATAAGCCTTTCCCCAAGGCGATGCAGGCTTATCAACCTGAATGTAACCAACGGTTCCGGGAAAGTACTGGATAATCTGCTGCTCGCAAAATATAACCTTAAAGCAGCGTCAGTCGAGCTTGACCTTGACGATATTCTCAAAGGCCGACAGAGCTATATAACGGGTATAGAGGGCGTAGCGCTCAATGGCGAAATCCTCCTTGCGGATCTGGGCGCATATTACATACCGGATAAATCGGGGATATCAAAAATCGGCTATGAATACGACGAATTCACGGAAAAGGTTATCCTCCGGTTCGACATCACCGAACTCGCCCTTGGCAGGATTACTGTCACCGGCAAAGTAATCCCCACCGGGGACCGTGAGGGAATCACCTTGACGGAGAGGAAGTACTTCAACATCGAGGGACCTCTGCCCGACGATATCGTCAAATTTGTCGAGGAGCACGCCAACTTCGACATCGAATTCTCATTGTCCGATTTTCCGCTGCAAGTGAAGAGACTCACTCTCGCCAAAAAAAGCATGAGCATCGAGCTGGAAAGGGAATGAATATGTCCTTTGCCTTCCCCCCTGATCTCCATGTACATACCGGATTAAGCATAGACGCCAAGGGAACCCAGCTTCAGTGCATCGACACCGGGACCAGGGCGGGGCTTCCGGGAGTAGGGTTCGCCGAACATTGGGATTTCGACCCCAAGGACCCATCCACCGGGCGGTTCAATTACAGGGCCCAGCGTGAATCACTTGTCGCGTTAGTGGACCTCTGCTTAGGCGAATCGACTGTTTTCTTCGGGGCTGAAGTATCATACCAGAAGATATACGAATCCGATATCAGACAAAATTTGAAATGGAAACAGTTCGACTTCCTCATCGGGAGCCTGCATCATATCGACGATGAATCCATCGAGGATTACGCATGGAAATTAGCGGGTAAATCCGCAGAGGAGGTCTATGGGGCTTATTTCCGCGAATACCTCGCGATGGCCGAATCAAAACTGTTTGATATTGCCGGCCACATCGATTACCCGAAGCGCTACGGCACCGAGATTTACGGGCCGTTCTATTATAAGGATCACAAGGGCATCATCGATAGAATCATCAAATCGATAATTGCTAATGGCATGGTCCTTGAAGTAAATACAAAGGGCTGGCGCTCAAGTGCGGGGGAACAATATCCTTCCGCGGATATATTATTGGAATACAAAAGACAGGGCGGGGTATATGTCACCTTAGGCTCGGACGCCCACCATCCTTCAGAAGTGGGATGCGATTTCACCCGCGCGATGGGACTTATACAGGAAATCGGGCTTGAACCCGTAGCTTTCGCATCGCGCGAGCTTCACCCCTGGCCTATGGATTGAAGTGAATATTCGGACCACGGCTAACCTTCGAAGACTCGGCAGGCCGTGCCACATGGACAAATGTAATTAATTTATAGAAAGCTAAAATGAAATATTTACTAATGAATCTTTAATCTTAATAAATGTAACCCGCGAATCCCATTTCGTGGGTTACCATCCTAATTCCATTCTCACGGCACATATATCGTTGCCAAAATACGGTTGACCACTTTCTCGCTCGTTATTTCCTCAGCTTCCGCTTCATAGGTCAGGATAATACGGTGCCTGAGGACATCCATCGCCATCTCCTTGATATCATCGGGGAGGACAAACCCCCTTCCTTTCATGAACGCATGAGCTTTTGCCGTCGCCACGAGATAAATCGACGCCCTGGGGCTTGCGCCGTATTCGATGAACGATTCGAGGTCAAGCCCGAATTCACGCGGGTTACGTGTGGCGAATACGATATCAAGGACGTACTTCTTTATATTTTCATCAACATATATTTTATCAACGACCTTCTGCATCTCGAGTATTTTTTCAGGAGTTACAACCGGCCCCAGGTCGACCTTCTTCCCCGATGTCTGCCGGTCAACGATTATCAATTCCTCCTGCCGCCAGGGGTAACCTATCTTCACTTTCAGCATAAACCGGTCAAGCTGCGCTTCGGGCAGGGGATACGTCCCTTCGGTTTCAATAGGGTTCTGGGTGGCCATCACAAGAAACGGCTCATCAATCACGAATGTGTCTTCGCCGATTGTCACCTGGTGCTCCTGCATTGCTTCAAGCAGCGCCGATTGGACCTTGGCGGGGGCGCGGTTTATCTCGTCGGCAAGAAGGAGGTTGGCGAATATCGGCCCCTTTTTCGTTACGAATTCATGGGTCTGAGGGATGAAGATGCGCGTCCCTATTATATCCGCCGGCATCAAATCGGGCGTGAATTGTATCCTGTTGAAACGGGCGCCGATGGTCCTTGCCAACGAGTTGATTGTGAGGGTCTTTGCGAGACCGGGTACGCCCTCGAGCAGAATATGCCCCCTCGCGAGAAGGCCGATGATGAGCTTGTTCAGCATATCATCCTGCCCCACGAGCACCCGTTTGACTTCATCCGTGATTGCCCGTAACTGGGGCTGGTATGACTCCACCTCTGTGTTAAGCTTTTCTATTTCCTCATTGGCTTTCGGTTTCACGTTTATCTCCTAATGCGGCCATAAGCCTTATGAAATCTATCGCGGCCTGACGGGCTTTCTCGATGTCATCGGCGAAGGGACGCCCCTTGGCATATTTGACCATATCGAAGGCCCTGCCCAAAATCTCATATCCCTCAAGGATATGCTTCCCGAAACCCGCCTTTTTCATCTCGTTGAGCACTTCGACGGTTGTTTCCTCACGCGCTTCAACCTTCCATCTTTCGGCAAGATATGTCCTTACAATTTCCGACATGAGGAGGTATATCTTCTTCACCGCCTGGGCGTCATATTCTTCAGGTATAGCCAACCCCTTAAGCTTGCTCACATATTCCTCTTCAATATTACGCCAGGCTGTTGATACGCCTGAGGCAAGGCGAGGTTTGCGTCCCATAAAAACCAGCACGAGCAAAATCAGCGCAATAGCAACCGTACCTATGGTAAGAAAAAGCAGCCACTTCGATGGGGTTTTTATCGGCTTCAACCCCTTGATATCATGCAACCCCTCTTCCGGTGTATCACTCTTAAGGACGACAATCGCCAACCCGTTGGATTGAACATCGACCGTTTTCTCATTGGGCGCACTGAAGGTCACCTTGATGGGATTGATGACAAATTTCCCTTCCGTGATTGCTTTGAATGTACGCGTAGTCTCCTCGGTCCTGCCCTGGTCTGTAACAACTATGCCAACCTTGTCAGCGCTGAGCCGCTCAAGGCCCTCTACATCGGGGTATGCATTCCCTGCAACGACCCTGTAATCAGCGGGATAGGCAACCGATAGAGTAATTGCCACCTGTTCGCCGACCCTGATTTCCTGCTTGTCGGCTATAAGGGTCACCTTCGGTTCCGGAACCTGCTGGGGCAGGTTGCCCTGGCCGGATGCAGCGCTAAAAGTGAATGCGCATAACCCAATCGAAAATAGAAGCAGTATGTATTTCCGCAAAACCGCCAACTCATCTCCAAGGGCGATTATAGCCGAATTTCAATAACTATATAATATTAAAGCCCCTGAGGGGCCATTTGGTTCAAAATATTATCATTCTGTTTCAAGCTATACAACCTTGTTCAAATTGTAATAAGCCCGATGCGCTGCGAGCCTTTACCGGAGCCCGGTATAAGATCCGATTGCCTTGTATGCCGCTTAGCAAGCCCTTGACGGGAAGCCCTTCATGTGGTATATTCTGGTCACAAAAGAATAGCGGTCGATCGTCGATAAAGGCAAACCCGCGGTGACGCGGGGACGCAAAGCCTACGGGCCTTGGTTGTCCAAGGCGGCCGGGCTGCCGAAACGGTCGGAATGCTTCCTGAGCATTCTACTGCAAGTTTCGCTTTCCAAGCCTTTATCGCGGCCCCGGAAAGCGTTTTTTTATTTTCGGGGCATGCTGATAGGGGGGGAAGGGTCCAGGTTCGGGCGGGGGAGCGGCATAGCAGCTAATACATCCGAGGCCAGCGAAACGGCTGCAGCCCTCCCCCAACTGGAACCGGGGCCAACCGACCTGGAGGCCTCATTATGGTTAAGTACTTAATTCTGGCATTCCTGTCGCTATGGATTATGTTCCTTGCCTTCGGGGGCTGTTCCGGAATGGGAAGCGGAGGGACCGGGGTCGATATACACTCCACGGGTGCGAATTTCACCGGTGATTTATCCTCGTCCGACCCAAGATATGGGAATGGGACTGATTCATCACCCATCATCATAAAAGCTGCCCCGAATACTATTAAAATAAAGCGTGATGCGGATGTCAGCGCGTTTGCAGAAAATGTCAACATACGCGGCGCGCGTAATGAGCACGAGGCGTTCCAGGTCATCCCCATACCGACGCACGGTACTCTGGACGATGTCCTTGTCGGCGTCAGCGATTTAACCGGCCCATCAGGGGCGACTTTCACCCATGCGAATTTTTCATATTATCTCGAAGGATACATTTACTGCCAATCATCATCGGATTACAGCGGCGACACGGGCTGGTTCCCCGACCCGCTCGTGCCCATCAGCGACCCGTTCGATGTGAATTCGGCAACAGGTCTGCAGCCGGTGTGGGTTGACTGTTACATACCGCCGGGGACTACACCGGGGATTTATGCGGGTAATGTCATCGTTACGGCGGCAGGCGGACTGATGAAGACCATCCCAATAAGGTTGAAGGTTCTTAGCTTAACGCTTGATGATAACCGGCAATTGAAGACCTCGTTGGGGTTGAACCGGGAATGCATTAATGCGGCGCACGGCTACGCCCCGGGTGATTACAGCCCGGCAATTGACGCCATCTGGATGAAATATGCCGATATGCTATTTAGCAAAGGTATCGGCTTCTGGGGGTTCGACTGGTTCAAACCTTCCTACCGGGTAAATGCGGACAACACGGTAACGGTCGATTTCTCCGTCATCGACAGTAAATTCAACAAGTATTTGACCGGTAATAATGGCATGAGCGCATTCCAGTTCCCGTTGAGGACCTGGGATATGCTTTCAGGGGCGATGGCGAATAATGTAGCCCTGGGGGATTCGGCATGGCGTAAGCGCGTGCAGAGTTATATCAAGCAGTGCTCGCAGTATTTTGAAAGCAAGGGTATGCTTGACAAGACATTCTTATATGTAATAGATGAGCCGAATAGCGCGACTGATTACAATAATATACGATACTTAGGCAAGCTCGTTCAAGAAATCAGCCCGAGGCCGAAGTTCCTCGTAACCGAGCAGCCTTATTCCTGGAACTACAAGCAATGGGGATCACTCCTCGGCTACGTGGACATCTTCTGCCCGTTGATAAGCCTTATAAACCCGTACGGCAATGTCGACCCGGCTGACCCGTATAACAACGGGACTTATGACTATGACTCGTGGGTTTACACCAACGCCAACGTCGCGCCGTACCCCGGCTTCGCCATCGATCACCCGTCGCTCGAGCCGCGCCTCATGGCATGGTTGTGCTATCAGAAAGATATCAAGGGTATCCTTTATTGGTCGGTCAACTATTGGAAGATGGCCAACCCATGGGAAGACCCATACACATGGGGAGACCCGGCTTACGGCTCGGGCAACGGATGCCTGCTATATCCCGGCCAGTTCATCAACCAGTACACCGGCCAGAAGAATATCGACGGGCCCATATCCTCAATAAGGTTGGAGGAAATACGGGAAGGGCTCGAGGATTATGAGTATCTTATGGCCATAGGCGGAGGCAGCAAAATCCCCGAGCTTGATATGATTATCTCGGATTATGATCAATACATCACTGACGGGGCGCTGTTTTACAAGTTGCGAAATATTGGAACTGAATATTTCTTCGGGGGGAAATGAGAGGGGATGAATAAATACGAGGGATGTGGTGCCTTATGAAGACATCATGACTTTATCGCGGAAGCATTTCGGTTATGCAGAGTTTCAGTTGCTTTATAGTACAACATTACTTGACGAGGAGCGGTTCGCGTAATACAACGGGGGCAGGGCCTCACGAGCCCGCAATTGGGGAAATATGGGGAAAAAGAATTGATCGAAAAATTTGATGCAAGCTTAAATTCACCCCAAAGGTGAATAAAATCAGATCAGGTTCGCCCTCCTTGGGTATGGGGAATAAACCGAGCCCCCGTCCTTAGCGACGGGGGCGGTTATTATTTTCAGCATCCAACTCGCGTTACGGCAGCCGCTACGGTAGCAGCTATCTTTTCCGTCTTCGGAAAAGTAGCTGCTATCCGTCATCCAACCCGCAAGCTTCATTCAGCCGCTTGATTTGGGCGTCGCTCAATTTAACCATCTGCCCCTTTTTAATCTGCCCCAATTTGATGGGCCCGATTGCAACGCGTTGCAGCTTCAACACCCTGAAGCCGAACATCTCGAAGACCCGTCTTATCTCATGCTTGCGTCCCTCGCGCAGTGTAAGCTCAAGCTCGCTCGCTGCATTTACCCCTCGGCCTATGATGCGAACGCCCATCGGGCGCAATGTCCCCTCATCGGGCAAGTACGGCCCTTTGCGCAACACACCTAATATTTTCTCTTCCGGTACTTTATCGAGCTTCACGTTGTAAACCTTCGGCACGCTGAACCGTGGATGGGTAAGCCTGTATGCGAGTTGCCCATCATTCGTGAGAAGCATCAGCCCCTCACTTTCCCTGTCGAGCCTGCCGACCGGCTTAAGCACCAAGGATTTATATTTCGGCGGTATGAGCTGCGTGATTGTCAGCCCGGCATGAGGGTCGGAAAGGGTGGAGACATAACCGCGCGGTTTGTTTAAGGCGAAGACGGCTTTCTGCATAGGGCGCAGGCGCTTGCCGGAGCACTCGACGACATCGGTATATGGGTCAATCCTCTCGGCTACATTCGCCATCGTCCTGCCGTTGACCCGCACCTTGCCCATCGTGACAAGTTCCTCGCATCGCCTCCTGCTCGCTACACCGCACTCGGCGAGGTATTTGGCTATTTTGATTTTTTCGGATTCAGGCGGCATTCTCGCCCCCACGCTCATATACCTTTCCCCCTTGGCTCAGGACAAGGCGTATATCACTCTTATGCGCCCCCCATACAAGACGGCTGTATGGGTCGCGGTACGCCGACACGCCCGCCGTATCTATCGCCGTAACAACCATATCCGCCGCCTTCCCGCGCTCGATTGTGCCGATATCATCGAAACCGGCCATACGGGCGGCTTCGGATGTGCACATCCCAAGCGCCGCCTTCGCATCGATTCCAGTAATCGCCGCATTCCTGCCCCTCTGGAATAATATCAGCCTTCGCATTTCCTCGAACATATCGAACTCGTCGCAACTCGCCTCGGAATCGGTGCCAAGTCCGACATTGATACCGGCATCAATCATTTCAATAACCGGCGCTATGCCGCACCCGAGCTTTGCATTCGATGTGGGGCAGGTCACTACATTGCTGCCCGTACCGGCAATGAATTTTATATCCGCAGTAGAAAGGTCGACGCAATGCACCAGAAATACATCAGGGCCAAACAGGTTGTATTTGGCGTAATACTCAACCGGCGAGGAACATTTCAAATCGGGTTTACGCGGGAATAATCGCATCTTGTCTGCGAACTCCCCTTCACGGTCGGCGAAATAACGCCGCTCGTCTTCCGTCTCGGCAAGATGTGTCATTATCCGCAGCCCCATTTCCCTGGCCCATGGTAGAAGGTTCTTTAGAACGATAGGAGTAACGGTGTATGGCGCATGCGGTGAAAATCCAACCCGCTGGTTAGCCGTCGCCGCTTGAAGTAATTCCTTAATAATACCCTTAACACGTTTAACTTCAACACTTTGCACAGGTGAATATACGCCGAACGCCTCGAGGAAAAATATCCCCCTGAGACCCCTG